>ERZ824480.55-NODE-55-length-200556-cov-8.278792_pt1 | contig 200556 bp, 167 predicted proteins | sample MGYA00519861_ERZ824480 | MGnify/ENA primary metagenome ERZ824480 (study PRJEB31778, sample SAMEA3449152) | human gut metagenome | biome: human gut; feature: human-associated habitat; material: faeces | place: United Kingdom | collected 2010/2012 ... | reverse complement strand
CGATGGTAGTGTGGGGTCTCCCCATGCGAGAGTAGGGAACTGCCAGGCATCAAATAAAAGCGAAAGGCCCGGTCGAAAGACCGGGCCTTTTGTTTTATCTGTGGTCTGTCGGTGAGCGCTCTCCTGAGGAGGACAAATCCGCCGGGAGCGGATTTGAACGTTGCGCAGCAACGGCCCGGAGGGTGGCGGGCAGGACGCCCGCCATAAACTGCCAGGCATCAAATAAAGTGAAGAAGCCCATCCTGACGGATGGGCTTTTTTGCGTGTGTGCGGGGTAAAACCGCCGGGCTGAACGTATTGTGCAGGCCTGATAAGCGCAGCGCATCAGGCAATTCCGGCGGCAGATTGCTGGATTCGACCTAACCGCCTTAATCGACTAAAAAAAGCACTCTGTCTCGAGCTACTACACGGATCTCTCCCTCGAACATATCTGAATCCTTTCTCTGCTAATTAAAACCGTGATCTTTCCTGCATAATAATATATAACAATTATATAACATTTGATTCACCAAAAAACACACAACCATCATTGATAAATTCACGCGATCGTTGGCAGGGGTACAATTCTAATGGCTGATAGTAGTGTAACTGAGAACGGGGCGCTGGCAGACGGCGATACCCGCCGTCGTATATGGGCGATTGTCGGAGCATCATCAGGGAATCTGGTCGAATGGTTTGATTTCTATATCTACTCTTTCTGTTCTCTTTATTTTGCTCATATCTTTTTCCCATCAGGAAATACCACCACACAACTCTTACAAACCGCCGGCGTGTTTGCCGCAGGCTTCTTGATGCGACCAATTGGAGGCTGGTTGTTTGGCCGTATTGCGGATAAGCACGGGCGTAAAAAGTCCATGTTGCTGTCCGTTTGTATGATGTGTATGGGATCGTTGGTGATCGCTTGTCTACCGGGATATGAAACTATCGGTACCTGGGCCCCTGCGTTATTACTGCTGGCCAGACTATTCCAGGGGTTATCTGTAGGTGGTGAATACGGAACCAGCGCGACCTATATGAGTGAAGTTGCCGTTGAAGGTAAGAAAGGTTTTTATGCTTCATTCCAGTACGTGACGTTAATCGGCGGACAGTTACTGGCATTGTTGGTTGTGGTCATATTACAGCACACGTTAGAAGACTCTGCGCTCAGAGCGTGGGGGTGGCGTATTCCATTTGCGTTGGGCGCCGTGCTGGCTATTGTTGCGCTATGGCTGCGTCGCCAACTGGATGAAACCTCGAAACAGGACGTTCGCGCGCTGAAAGAAGCGGGTTCCCTGAAAGGTCTGTGGCGTAATCGCAAAGCCTTTGTCATGGTGCTTGGCTTTACCGCCGCGGGTTCGTTGTGTTTTTACACGTTCACAACCTACATGCAGAAATACCTGGTCAATACCGCTGGTATGCATGCCAACGTAGCCAGCGGGATTATGACGGCGGCACTGTGTGTGTTCATGCTGGTTCAACCGCTGTTCGGCGCTTTGTCAGATAAGATTGGCCGGCGTACTTCAATGCTGTGTTTTGGCGCGTTGGCTGCGATTTTCACTGTTCCCATTCTGACAGCATTGCAAAGCGTAACATCCCCGTATATGGCGTTTGCTCTGGTGATGTGTGCCCTGTTAATCGTGAGTTTCTATACGTCAATCAGCGGTATTTTGAAGGCTGAGATGTTCCCGGCGCAGGTGCGCGCTCTGGGAGTTGGCTTATCTTATGCGGTGGCTAATGCCCTGTTTGGTGGCTCAGCTGAATATGTGGCGTTATCCCTGAAGTCTGTCGGTATGGAAACGACATTCTTCTGGTACGTCACCGCGCTGGCAGTTGTCGCGTTTTTAGTATCGCTGATGCTGCATAGGAAGGGGAAAGGTCTGCGCCTCTAGTAATGTGCCAGTTGCCAGACCGCATAGCCGGTAGACGCGCCTGCAACATCCCAGGCGAAGTCCTTCCAGCTCCAGCCGCTCCCTGCGGGACGGCTGTCCCACAGTTCTTTTGACGCGCCCAGGCTGACTGAGAACATCAGGCCGATAGCCGCACTGCGATCGCGGCTGTTGCCCTGATGTTGGGCATATTCATTGCCGGCTGCGGCAAGCATGGCGGAGGCGATGAAGTGTTGAGCTTTGTCTTGCCCACTCCACTGGTCGTTAGCCATGTGGCTGCAGCCAGAAATGGCCAGAATGCTGGTAAGAATGAACAGGCGCACCGTTGCCTCCATATGAAAAACCCCGTCACTGGACGGGGTCTTGATTACAGAATACGGCTAATTAATCTGTCGATACGAATGCGGCGTAGTCGACGAATAAGCTTACGCACTTTGACTGGATAGTCAGCAATACTTTGCAGGTCGCGATAGTGCTTAACGACGGTAGTATGCGTACGGATAAGCTCCAGCTCTTTATCGCGCTGGGGAGTCAGCTCTTGCTTAGGATCGTGGATAAGGATGGCGTTTTCCAGATCCAGACGCCAGGCGCGAGGGTTAAGGTTGTTGCCGGTGAGCAGCATCCATTTATCATCAACCCACATACCTTTCAGATGATAGGTGTTGTCATCATCTTTCCATAGGCGTACGACCAGCTGGTCGGTATTTACGTAATACTGCAATCTGCTCAGGAAACGGCGCAGATTTATTTCATACAGATAAGGCAGCGCGCCGATGATCTTGAATGGCTCATCTTCTGGAATGAAAAAGTCGTTGGCGGTTTTATCACCGACAATGATTTCAACCTTTTTCCCTTCACGCAGCAGTTGAATGATATTGCGCACCAGTATGGCGGGCAGGTTGAAATAAGGGGTACAGATTGTGAGTTTGTGCTCCGCGCAGGGCATAAGATGGAAAATGGTCTTATTTAACAGACTGGATTTCCCAAGGCCCACCAGAGGCGTAACCGAAAGCTGTTCGTTATCAGCATCACCCTGAAAATGGAATGACGCATCACGCAGTTCTTGGCGGTACAGGCGGATGTCGTTTTTAATTTCCGGGCTTTTAGGTCGGTTGATATCATCAAGGCGGTTAACGCCGCGACCCTTTATCAGGTTCTGCGTAACCCAATCGAACATGATATCGGCCATTTGCGCATTGCGAATCAACTGATAACGGTCATAGCGATATTTATCATGCTGATGCAGGTAAACATCGTTCAGACTGGCTCCGCTGTACAGGACGCTGTCATCGATAATAAAGCCTTTGAAATGCAGGACGCCAAGTGCTTCACGGGTGTTAATCGGAACGCCATAAACAGGAATATCGATACCAGGGTTTTCTTGCGCCATTCGGCAATACCAGTCAGCATTAGTATTGGATGCCGCAGCCCCAATACGACCGCGCTGAGCTCTGTGCCAGTCGACAAGCACCCGGACATCCAGTTCAGGACGCTGCCGTTTTGCCGCATAGAGAGCGTCAAGTATGCCTTTACCACCGTCATCCTGTTCCAGGTACAGCGCAATAATGCAGATCCGTCGCGTCGCGCTGGCTATTTTTTCCAGCAGAGTCTCCCTGAAATTAGCGGGAGCATAAAAGAAATCTACATCATCAACTGACTGAGAAATCTTGGGTAGTTGGGCAAGGTGTTGTTGATGTTTATTACGCTTAAATTTTGACAACATCACAGTGCATTTCTTCTCTGTTCATTGAAGGGTCCTCTGTGCTATGCAGACGACATAAGCGGGCAATGATACCACCAGTACCCATTAATGTGGTCAACATTTCCAGTACCTTACTCACGATTCCTCACATTGGGCCAGATTAAGCGTTAGCCCAACAATTCCCTCTTCGAGCTGGACGTCAACAACAAACCCGAGTTTTCGGGCCAGGGCGACCATCCCACGATTGTTTGGCATCGTAATACCATTCAAACGTATAAGTCCGTGATCTCGGGTATATGCAATTAATTTTTCCATCAATCGGCGACCCAGTCCAAGCCCTTTGAGATCGGAACGAACCAGTACGGCAAACTCAGCATCTACGTTATCAGGATCCGAGATTGCTCGCGTTACGCCGAGGATCTCTTCGTGATTATCTTTACAACGCACCGCAACAAAAGCCATTTCCCGATCGTAGTCGATCTGCGTCATATTGGCTAAATCTTCGTGGGTAAATTCATTGATCTCACTGAAATAGCGATAATAAAGATCTTCTTTTGTCACTTGAGAAATGAACTGCTGTAGATGAGGTTCATCCTCCGGTAAAATGGGGCGGAACAGACAGCGCTCGCCGTTCTTCAACTCCACCCACTCTTCAAGCTGATGGGGGTAGGGACGTACAGCCAGCCTGCTTTCGTTATCTCCCGCGAAAGGGGCAATATCCAGCGTAACGTCCAGCGCGGTAAATTCTTCGGCGGAGGCCAGCAGCGGATGGATATCCAGACGCTGAATTTCCGGGCAGTCGACGATCAAGTTGGAGACCTGCACCAGAAGTTGGCTCAACCCGGCGATATCCAGCGGACGTAGTGCGCTGCGAGCGCGGATCTTTTTATTTTTGATCCCCTGGATCACCAGATAACGCGCCAGATTCATGTTCAATGGCGGCAAGGCCACCACGGCTTGCTCTTCCGGTCGCCACTCAACACCACCTTCACCCAGCATAATCAATGGACCAAATACCGGGTCATGTTCAACGACGACGCGAAGTTCTTGAGCACCAGCGCGATTCGCCATACTTTGTACTAATAAACCGTGAATGCGTGCCTGCGGCCAGGCCATTTTTACCCGATCGAAAATTGCATTGGCAGCCTGCTGCACTTCTGTTGCTGTACGCAGGTAGAGCATTACCCCCTGAACTTCCGACTTATGCGGGATATCAGGAGAACGCAGCTTGAGCGCCACCGGGTAGCCGATTTGCTCCGCGATATGTACGGCCTCTGCGCTGTCGCTGGCGATCCATGTCGGCAGTGTATGTAAGCCATAGGCCTGTAAAATAGGCTGAACTTCATGAGTATCCAGTGACGTTGCGCCTTCTGCAATCGCCTGTTGTAACAGATTATGCGCTTCGGCGGTGTTGGTGGTCAGATTGTCGGGTAGCGCTGGCGTTTCACGCAGTTGCTTCTGGTTACGCCGGTACTCCACCATATGCATAAATGCAGTGATAGTGCCTTCAGGCGTGCGGTAGGTTGGTAATCCGGCTTCGCTAAACAGTCTGCGGGCTTCCTGAGAGGAAAACTCTCCGCACCAGTTGGTCAGCAACGAGACGAATTTTCCTCGGGGATGATGCTTTACCGCTTCAATCAATGCCTGTGCGCTTTCGGTTCCGGGAGCGGCTGCGCTGGGTGAATGAATCACCATCAACGCGTCGAAATCCTGGCTGGCGAGCAAAATATCCAGCGTCTTAACGTAGTGTTCGCTGCTGGCGTCATCACGCAGATCCAGTGGGTTGGCGATATCAACATGTTCAGGCAAGGCATCGCGTAATTTCTGGCAGGTGTCTTCATTCAACGTCGCCAACTTGCCATTTTTTGACCACAGTTCATCTAATGCCAGTGCGGCAGGCGCGGCCCCATTGCTGATGATCATTAGCCTGTCGCCACGTAGTGGACGCATGTGGCTCAAGGTTTCGACTGCTGAGAACAGCTCGTGAGTGTCTTGTACGCGCAGTAAACCGGCGCGCTGAATAGCTGCATCCCACGCAGGGTCCATCCCGGCGCTGGTATGCAGTAAACGCTGCGCTGCAGGGCTGCGACCGCTCTTAATCACCAGAATAGGTTTATTGCGCGAGGCGCTACGGGCGGCGGAAACAAAGCGCCGGGCATCACTTAAATGTTCGAGATACAGCAAAATCGCGCTGGTTTTACTGTCGCGTGCCAGGTAATCCAGTAGCTCATCAACGTCGATATCCAGGCTATCACCCAGCGCGATAAAGTAAGAAAAGCCCATTTCTCTCTGCTGTGCCCAGTCGAGTATGGTATTGGACACGGCGGCGGATTGAGAGATGAAAGCCAGCTTGCCGCGCTTAATCGGGACGGGGGAAAAGCTGGCGTTAAGTCCTTGCCAGGGTGCGAGAAGTCCCAGGCTGTTGGGACCCAGAAGACGTATGTTGTAGCGTGATGCGCAGGCCAGCAGCTCCGCGTGCTGCGCCGAGGGTGCTGAGAGAATAATGCAGGTTTTACAACCTTTCTCGCCAAGTGCTTCGAGTAATGCCAGGTTACGGCTGGCATTGGTGCACAACACGGCGAGATCGGGGCTAAAAGGCAGGCTGTTGATATTGGGCCACGCCAGTACGCCCAACACCGCTTTCCATGCGGGCGTCACCGGTAAAACAGGTCCATTGAAACCGCCAGCAAGCAGGTTACGCATCATCAGGTAACCTGCGCGATTAGGCTTCATTGACGCCCCAATCACCGCAATGGATTTCGGTCGCAATAGTGCTTCCAGACCACGCTGACTCATATCGGCTTCCTTAATGACACCAGTGACCGAATGATTTTAAACGTTTTCTGATAAATCTGCTGTGACGCTTCCCTGATGTTGAGTTTTTCCTGCCAGGTAGCGGGTTTTAAAGCGAGTAAAATGATCGCTTAACCCTTCTGCGGCTTGCGTATCTCTCGCCAGATCCAACAAGGCGATGGCCACCTCGGCTGTGCAATATTGCCCTTCGGCGTGAACGCCACGCAGGTGGTAAGCAGAAAGGCGTGATAAATCAACAGAGATCACCGGCAGGTTATCGAGGTACGGGCTTTTGCGGAACATTTTACGCGCCTCAGGCCAGGTGCCGTCGAGCATGATAAACAATGGGGGCTTACCGGCTGGTGGCGTGAAAATCACTTCACGCTCTTCACCCGCATAGGAGGCCGGGAATACAACCATCGGCTGGTAATCCGGATTTTTTACCAGTTCCAGCAGCGCCTGCGGTGGCTCGGTGCGTGACCACTGAAAAGCCGTGGTATCGGGCAGAATATCAGCAATTAAACGCCCCGTGTTGCTGGGCTTCATCGGCTCGGTGTCAAACATCACCAGACAAAAGCGACTTTTTGCCTCAGAGGGCGCCAGAGTTGCGCACAAGCAGAGCCTCTGCGGCAGCAGGCAGCGTTGACAGCGGCGAACGCGATTACCTCGGGCAAGGAAAGGACGCGTGGCGCGCGCGAGGCGCTCAGCGCGTAACTGAAGAACAGCGTTATCGGTCATGGGGAAACACGTTGAAAAACGCTATTGTCGCAGAGGTGAAAACGGGGCACAAGATGCGCCCCGTAGAGATTATAATGATTCGTTAAGCCAGCTATCAAACGGGGCTTTTGGTACAGCGCCGTTAAGCATGTCGACGATTTCACCTTTTCTGAAGATCATGATGGTCGGAATGCTGCGGATACCGAAACGGGCGCTGAGTTCACGCTCGGCTTCCGTATTCACTTTAACAAAACGCACTTTGCCGCTACGCTCTTCCGCGACATCTTCAAAAATCGGGGCGAAGTTACGACATGGACCACACCAGGGGGCCCAAAAGTCAACGACAACCGGGAGATCGTCTTTTAACAGTTTATCCAGTGTCTCACCGGTCGCATTGATCACCTCCCCATCAAACAGGTCGTGACCACAGCGTCCGCATTTAGCCGCTTCCTGGACACGATCGTCAGGGATGCGGTTGATAGCCTGGCAGCTGGTACAAACGGTATTCATAACTAACCTCTGGATGAGTGGAGTGGACTTCACGGCATAAACGCCAGTATGTTTCTATTATGTTACATATTATCGGAGAGTCTGTTCTAAACAACAATGCGTTTTATTCAATGAGTACAATAGTCCTTAGCTTTTAAATGAAATAATGGCTAACGACGTGCACATCGGGTAATCTGCGCGCTTCGCGCAGAGCAGGTGGAGAAAAACATGAGCGACGAACTGAAGAACAAAAACGGCAAGGTCAAAGTGATGTACGTCCGCAGTGACGATGACTCGGATAAACGCACCCAAAATCCACGTACTGGCAAAGGCGGCGGTCGCCCCGGTACTTCCCGAGCCGAAGGCGGTCGTCGCCCTGCCCGTGATGAACGAAAGGGTCCGAACAGCGAACGTGGTCGTGAACGCGGGCGTGACCGCGATGTAGAACGCGACCGCAGACGTGAAGATTCACCGTGGCGTACCGTTTCCCGCGCACCGAATGATGACGCAGCGGATAAAGCCGATCACGGCGGTATTAGCGGTAAGAGCTTTATCGATCCTGAAGTATTACGCCGTCAGCGCGCGGAAGAAACCCGCGTTTATGGTGAGAATGCCTGTCAGGCTCTGTTCCAGAGTCGTCCGGACGCTATCGTCCGCGCCTGGTTTGTTCAGAGCGTAACCCCGCGTTTTAAAGAAGCATTACGCTGGATGGCGGCAAACCGCAAAGCCTATCACGTGGTTGACGAAGCCGAGCTGGCGAAAGCCTCTGGCACTGAACACCACGGTGGCGTCTGTTTCCTGATCAAAAAACGTAACGGTACTACCGTTAAGCAGTGGGTCGGTCAGGCAGGGGCGCAGGATTGCGTGCTGGCACTGGAAGATATCGCTAACCCGCATAACCTGGGCGGTATGATGCGTAGCTGCGCGCACTTCGGTGTGAAAGGCGTGGTGGTTCAGGATGCGGCGCTGCTGGAATCGGGGGCGGCTATCCGTACTGCTGAAGGTGGAGCAGAGCATGTTCAGCCGATTACCGGTGACAGCATTGTCGATGTGTTGGACGATTTCCGTAACGCGGGTTACACGGTAGTGATGACCTCAAGCGTGAAAGGTAAACCGCTGTTTACTACCACGCTGCCGGAAAAAATGGTGCTGGTATTAGGGCGTGAGCGTGAAGCTCTGCCAGAAGCAGCATGTTCAGCCGACGACCTGTGCGTGGCGATTGACGGTACCGGCAAGGTAGAAACGCTCAATGTTTCTGTCGCGACCGGCGTGTTGCTCGCGGAGTGGTGGCGTCAGAACAAAGCCTGATAATAAAAATGCCAGCGAATCGCTGGCATTTTTTTACTCGCTTTCTGCGGGTAATACCGGCATCCAGTCAATCGGTTTTTCACCTCGTTGTTCCAGCCATTCATTAGCCAGTACAAAGTGATTGCAACCAAAGAAACCGCGATGCGCAGAGAGCGGTGATGGGTGTGGCGCTTTCAACACATGGTGACGCTGCGCATCAATAATCGCGCCTTTCTTCTGTGCGTGAGAACCCCAGAGCAGGAAAACCACGCCTTCCCGATGTTGGTTAATCAGGCTGATGACTTTATCGGTAAAGGTTTCCCATCCAAGGCTGGCGTGAGAATGTGCCTGACCGGAGCGAACGGTGAGTACGGTGTTGAGTAACAGTACGCCCTGGCGTGCCCAGCTTTCCAGATATCCGTGCGTGGGGCGTGTGAAGCCGGGAATTGTTGCTTCCAGCTCTTTGTACATGTTCAGCAACGAAGGCGGAGTGGCAATGCCGGGGCGGACAGAGAACGCGAGACCGTGTGCCTGGCCTGGGCCGTGGTAAGGATCCTGACCCAGGATGACAACTTTCACGTCACCAAGCTCGGTAAAACGAAACGCGTTAAACACATCTTTTTGCGGCGGATAAATTGTCATTCCTGACTGACGCTCGCCGGCAACAGTATGCAGTGTGTTAACAAAATAAGGCTGCTGTTTTTCTTCAGCCAGCACATCGTGCCAGGTTAATTCGGTGGCCATCTCGCTCTCCTGCGAATTTTCAATCCCCCTAGCTTAACTGCTTCTTTCGACGTCGCAAAATTCTGTACGTTTCTCAATGGTGTACCCCTTAAAGATAGTTGAAAATTTATGTAAAAAGTTTAGCTATGTACACGGCGTAAGTTGATGTAAAACAATAAAATCTATCTATCACCACTTTTCATGTGTGGTTTTTATTGATTTAAATCAAAGATTCAAGGGTGTGTGAGGGGTATATATACACTCAAGCAACAATGGTTTTACCAATTGGCCGTATGACGGCCAACCGAGATCAAATAATTTTGCCGGGGAGGCATCAAATGATTACAGGTATCCAGATTACTAAAGCTGCAAACGACGACCTGCTGAACTCTTTCTGGCTGCTGGACAGCGAAAAAGGCGAAGCACGCTGCATCGTTGCGAAAGCAGGTTTCAATGCTGATGAAGTCGTTGCTGTCAGCAAACTGGGCGAAATCGAATACCGTGAAGTACCGGTAGACGTACAGCCGGAAGTCCGCGTGGAAGGTGGTCAGCACCTGAACGTGAACGTTCTGCGTCGCGAAACGCTGGAAGATGCAGTTAAGCATCCGGAAAAATATCCGCAGTTGACCATCCGTGTTTCTGGTTATGCAGTGCGTTTCAACTCTCTGACCCCAGAACAGCAGCGCGACGTTATTGCTCGTACCTTTACTGAGAGCCTGTAAGGCTCACGGGGAATAACCCCGTTTAGCAAAGAATCAAAAAGCGGAAGATGCCAGTGTGTCTTCCGCTTTTTTGCATCCGTTAGTAAAAGATCCTTACTGCGCAATACACCAACAGCAGCGCCAGAATAATATTCAACTGCCGGCCGTAACGGCGAAAAACGCGCTGAAAAAGATGGCCCGCCAGCGCCCAGCAGGCATTTCCGAAGGTGCCGATCAGCGCCAACAGAATACTCACCCCAATCAGCCAGTGCGCGTCCTGAGTGTACGGTAATACAAACGTGGATAACGCAGTAATGCCGTACAAAATGATTTTGACGTTAACAAACTGCAAGCCAAAACTCGCCCAGAAGCTAATCGGCTCTGACAGCAAACCATCGTTTGTAGCCGGGCTGGTGGCGATCTTCAGCGCCAGCCACAGGATATAAGCTGCCCCAGCCCAACTGAGCCAATGGATAATGGCAGGATCCATAACCGCCAGTGAAAATGAAATCCCGGCGCACATCAGCATGACGATTAAAAAGCCCAAACTCATTCCGGCCAGTACGCGCGTACTCTGACGAAAACCGTGTGATGTCGCGGCACTGAGCGCAAGGATGTTGTTTGGTCCGGGGGTTAGCGCGGTAATCAATGTATAGGTCCAGAATGCACTTAAAAGGGTAGGGGTCACTTGTTATCTCCTCTGTTTTGGTAGACAGTACCCGAGACAAAACATTTAAAAAAATGAATGTTTTTGCATTCTGAATTCGATATTTTCGATGGGTTAGTGCGAATGGATTTACGTCGGTTTATTACGTTAAAAACAGTGGTGGAAGAGGGCTCATTCCTGCGGGCATCACAAAAACTGTGTTGTACGCAATCAACAGTTACCTTTCATATTCAACAGCTTGAGCAAGAACTTTCGGTGCAGTTGTTTGAAAAAATTGGACGCCGGATGTGTCTCACCAGTGAGGGAAAACGGCTGATGCCGCATATCCATGACCTGACGCGCGTGATGGCATCGATTCGACAGTCAGCACATCAGGATGCGCAGCCGAGCGGCGAGCTACGTGTCGCGACGGGCGAAACGCTGCTGGCGTATAAAATGCCGCAGGTTTTACAGCGATTTAAACAACGTGCGCCCCATGTGCGGTTGTCTTTGCAGTCACTCAATTGTTATGTCATTCGCGATGCGTTGCTCAGTGATGAGGTCGATCTAGGGGTGTTTTATCGGGTGGGTAATGACGATGCCCTTGAGTTGATGCCGCTTGGCGATCAGTCACTGGCATTAGTTGCTTCGCCGCTGCTCCAGCACGTTGATTTTACTCAATATAACCAGCACATTCCCTGCAGTTTTATCATTAATGAGCCGCAATGTATTTTCAGACAGCGCTTCGAGGGGCTACTGCGTAAACGACAGATTACGCTGGAAAATACCATTGAACTATGGAGCATTGAAAGCATTAAGCAGTGCGTATCGGCAAATCTTGGGATCAGCTTTTTGCCGCGTTTTGCCGTTGAGAAGGAGCTACGTTCTGGGGAATTGATTGAATTACCGTACAGTGAACAACCTGAGTTAATTACGGCATTGTGTGGTTATCATGCCGGAAAAGTCGTTAGTCCGGCGATGCGGGTGTTTCTTGAGTGTATTGAAGAGAGTTTTGCATCACGTGAAAAAATGCCGGGCTAAACGGCCCGGCATTCGGTTTACTCTTTGTCGGACTGCTGGGTAGCAGCTCCGCTCGGCTTACGACGTTTGCCGATATTTTTTGCATCGCGGTGACGTTTTTTCACCCGCGGCTTCTCTTTCTCTTTCGCTTTTTTCTCGGCGCGCTTCGCCAGCACTTTCTTGGATGGTTTACCGTTGGATTTCTCACTTGGCGCGCGCGTGGTTGGACGCAGTTCGTCGATGACGCGTGCTTTCAGCGGTTCGTCAATATAGCGGCTCGCTTTGCCGAGAAGCAGATGGTCGTGCGCTTCAACCAAAGAGATCGCAGTACCTTTACGACCTGCGCGACCGGTACGGCCAATGCGGTGCAGATAGGCATCGCCACTGCGTGGCATGTCGAAGTTAAACACATGGCTGACGTCAGGAATATCGATCCCGCGAGCGGCAACGTCGGTGGCTACCAGCACGTTCACGCGGCCATCGGTCAGGCGTTTGATCGCTTCATTGCGTTTGTTCTGCACCATCTCGCCTTCGAGATAGCAGTTGTTAATGCCCGCCTGGCGCAGCCAGCCTGCCAGCTCGTGCACACGCTCGCGTTTACGTACGAAGACAATCGAGCGGGTCGCTTCCGGCTGTTTTAACAGATGGATCAACAGCGCAGTTTTGTGCTCGATGTCATCGGCACGGTAGTAAAACTGATGGATCTTCTTGCGTTCGCGGGTGGACGGATCCGCTGAGACTTCGACCGGATCTTCCAACAGACGCTCGGCAAAATCTTTAATCGCATCGCCTTCCAGCGTGGCGGAGAACAGCATGGTTTGCTTACGCCAGCGGGTTTCACCGGCGATATGTTCGATGTCCTGGGCAAAACCCATGTCCAGCATACGATCTGCTTCATCGAGAATTAGCGTCTCAACCGCATGGCAGTCGAAGTTTTCTTCTTTAATGTATTGCAGCAGACGACCCGTGGTGGCAACCACGATGTCCTGGTTTTCGCTAAAGACTTCCATGTGGTTCATGTAAGCCACGCCGCCGGTAATCGTAGCGATATCCAGATGCGTATTTTTCGCCAGCTCACGGGCGTGTTCAGCAACCTGCATCGCCAGTTCGCGCGTTGGCGTCAGGATTAAAATGCGCGGCGGACCAGATTTCTTGCGTGGGAAGTCGAGCAGGTGCTGCAACGCTGGCAGCAAATATGCCGCCGTTTTACCGGTGCCTGTCGGCGCAGAACCGAGTACATCACGGCCATCGAGCGCAGGCGGAATGGCGGCAGCCTGAATGGCGGTCGGGCGAGTGAAACCTTTTTCCTGGAGGGCATCCAGAAGGCTTTCATCGAGTTCAAGTTCGGAAAAAGTCGTTACAGTCATGTTCTACCTCTGAGTGGGGCGCTGATTATAGACGTTACGGCTGCAATCTTCATCTGTTTGTATGGATATACCTTCTCAGGTATTGTTTTTATCCTATGTTATCGTTTTTTTTCCAGGAAGGTTGTTCTTCATGCCCCAGTCTACATCCGTACTGAAACGTAATGGATTTACTTTTAAGCAGTTTTTTGTGGCACACGATCGCTGTGCAATGAAAGTCGGAACGGACGGTATTTTATTGGGGGCCTGGGCCCCCGTTGCGGGCGTAAAGCGGATCCTGGATATTGGTACCGGGAGCGGCCTGTTGGCGCTGATGCTGGCCCAGCGCACTGATGAAAACGTCATCATTGACGCCGTGGAGCTTGATGTCGACGCCGCGCAGCAGGCGCAGGAGAACATCGCGCAATCTCCGTGGATGCATCGCGTGAGTGTTCATACAGAAGATGCGCAACAGTGGATACCGCGTCAGACCGTGCGTTTTGATTTGATAATCAGCAATCCTCCCTATTATGAACAGGGCGTGGAATGCGCTACACCGCAGCGCGAGCAGGCCCGCTATACCACCTCGCTCGATCACCAGGCGTTGCTTACGTTGGCGGCGGACTGCATTACGGAAGACGGTTTTTTTTGTGTTGTGTTACCGGAGCAGATTGGTAACGCATTTACTCAGCAGGCGCTTAGCATGGGCTGGCATCTGCGATTGCGCACGGATGTAGCAGAAACCGAGGCCCGTCTACCGCATCGGGTATTGCTGGCATTCTCCCCGCAGGCCGGGGAGTGCTTTAGCGACAGGCTGGTGATCCGTGGGCCAGACCAACGTTACTCTGATGGTTATACGGCGCTGACCCAGGCGTTCTATCTGTTTATGTGATGACTGAGCGGCGAGAGAATTGACGGGCCCGCCTCTGGAAGCTGTTCTGGATAATCCAGCGTGTAGTGCAGGCCCCGACTCTCTTTGCGCATCATCGCGCAGCGGACAATCAGCTCGGCAACCTGCACCAGATTGCGCAGCTCCAGTAGGTTGTTCGACACACGGAAATGGGCGTAATACTCGTCGATTTCCTGTTGCAGCATGGTGATACGACGCAGGGCGCGTTCCAGACGTTTAGTGGTGCGCACAATACCGACGTAATCCCACATGAACAGCCGCAGCTCATGCCAGTTATGCTGGATAACAACCAATTCATCTGGATTTTCTACCCGGCTTTCATCCCAGCCCGGGAGCGTGCTGACGCCGCGTGCATAAGGCATACGCCTGTCGATATCTTCAGCCGCGGACCAACCGTAAACCAGACACTCCAGCAATGAGTTCGATGCCATCCGGTTGGCGCCATGCAGGCCGGTGTAACTCACTTCGCCGATCGCATACAGCCCATCGACATCGGTACGGCCAAAGTCATCAACCATCACGCCGCCGCAGGTATAGTGCGCGGCAGGCACGATGGGAACAGGTTCTTTGGTTAGATCAATGCCCAGTCCCAGCAACTTTTCATAAATCATCGGAAAATGCTGGCGAACAAATTCTTCCGGTTTATGACTGATATCGAGGAACATGCAATCTGCACCCAGGCGCTTCATTTCATGATCAATGGCGCGGGCGACAATATCGCGGGGAGCCAGTTCGCCACGCTCGTCAAAATCGGGCATAAAGCGTGAACCGTCCGGGCGTTTTAGGTGCGCGCCTTCGCCGCGCAGCGCTTCGGTCAGCAGAAAATTGCGCGCCTGCGGATGATACAGCGCTGTTGGGTGAAACTGGTTAAACTCCAGGTTGGCGACGCGGCATCCCGCACGCCAGGCCATTGCAATTCCGTCACCCGAGGAAATATCCGGATTGGTGGTGTATTGATACACCTTTGACGCGCCGCCAGTGGCCAGCACTACCGACTTAGCATGGCAGGTTTCTACGGCTTCTTTATTACGATTCCAGATCCAGGCACCGACAACCCGACGCGTTCCCGGCAGACCGATTTTATCGGAGACAATCAGGTCGACAGCATTACTGCGCTCGAGAACCCGGATGTTGGGATGATTTTGTGCCTGGCTGACGAGGGTGGTTTCGACTTCTTTGCCGGTAGCATCCGCAGCGTGCAGGATGCGTCGATGGCTGTGACCGCCTTCACGGGTCAGGTGATAGCTCTCTTCACCGTTAGGCTGAACCTGCGTATCAAATAAGACGCCCTGATCGATTAGCCATTGAACGCAGGTACGGGCATTGCTGGCGACAAATTCAACCGCATGGCGATCGCACAACCCGGCCCCGGCAATCAGCGTATCTTCAACGTGGGAGTCGATACTGTCGGTTTCATCGAAAACCGCGGCAATACCGCCCTGGGCATAAAATGTCGAGCCTTCGCTGACCGGCCCTTTGCTCAGGACAATAACCTGATGTTTTTCAGCCAGGCGCAGCGCCAGTGAGAGTCCGGCAGCCCCGCTGCCAATGATCAGCACGTCACAGGATAATTCAGGAGTCGTATTCATGATTTTTGTTTAATTTACTAAACAGTGTTTGGTCACCATAGCACCACATTGCGCGATACTGCACGTTTTATTTTTAAACGTGTTGCAATGACTAAACATGAAAGAAAAACATGATGAGGGTGAAATAGGCAAAAATATTTTGTGAAGCAGGCCGTTAGCATCAGATTATGTGATGAAATAAAGTGCCCGTTGGGTTACTCTGCAAGCGGTGAAATGGGCATTTCTGTACAGATAGTGCGTTGATCGGGTTATGTAGACTTATAATGAGAGATAAGACCTGTCTACAACATGACAAACAAAAAACAATGCGTAACGGAACTTTACGAAACTTGAGCACTCTAAGCATTTGCTTGCTCATAGTGAAGCTGATGGAGTGGCGTTTCGAAGGCGCGTGGAAATTTGGTTTGGGGAGACTTTACCTCGGATGAGCGAGCAGTTAACGGACCAGGTCCTGGTAGAACGGGTCCAGAAGGGAGATCAGAAAGCCTTTAACCTACTGGTAGTGCGCTATCAGCATAAGGTGGCGAGTCTGGTTTCTCGCTATGTACCGTCGGGTGATGTACCCGATGTAGTACAAGAAGCATTTATCAAAGCCTATCGTGCGCTGGACTCGTTCCGGGGGGATAGTGCTTTTTATACCTGGCTGTATCGTATTGCGGTCAATACAGCGAAGAATTACCTGGTCGCTCAGGGGCGTCGTCCACCTTCCAGTGATATAGATGCGATTGAAGCAGAAAATTACGAAAGTGGCGGTGCGCTGAAAGAAATTTCGAACCCTGAGAACTTAATGTTGTCAGAAGAACTGAGACAGATAGTTTTCCGAACTATTGAGTCCCTCCCGGAAGATTTACGCATGGCAATAACCTTGCGGGAGCTGGATGGCCTGAGCTATGAAGAGATAGCCGCTATCATGGATTGTCCGGTGGGTACGGTGCGTTCACGTATCTTCCGAGCGAGGGAAGCTATTGATAATAAAGTTCAACCGCTTATCAGGCGTTGACGATAGCGGGATACTGGAAAAGGTATTAGGCATGCAGAAAGAAAAACTTTCCGCTTTAATGGATGGCGAAACGCTGGATACTGAGTTGCTCAAAGAGCTGGCTCACGACCCGGAAATGCAAAAAACCTGGGAGAGTTATCACCTGATTCGCGATTCCATGCGAGGTGATACTGCCGACGTTCTCCATTTCGATATTTCCGCCCGCGTAATGGCCGCCATCCAGGATGAGCCGGTACGTCAGACGGCGCCATTGATTCCTGAGGCCCAGCCAGCACCGCACCAGTGGCAGAAAATGCCGTTCTGGAAGAAAATGCGTCCGTGGGCCGCGCAGCTTACTCAAATGGGTGTGGCCGCGTGTGTATCACTTGCAGTTATTGTTGGCGTCCAGCACTATAATGGGCAATCTGAAACGTCCCAGCAGCCCGAAACGCCGGTATTTAATACATTACCGATGATGGGTAAAGCCAGTCCGGTAAGCCTGGGTGTACCTTCTGATGCGACGGCCAGCGGCGGTCAACAACAGCAGGTACAGGAGCAGCGTCGTCGTATTAATGCCATGTTGCAGGATTACGAACTGCAACGTCGACTGCACTCTGAACAGCTTCAGTTTGAGCAGGCCCAGACACAGCAAGCCGCTGTGCAGGTGCCAGGAATTCAAACTTTAGGAACGCAATCGCAGTAATGAAGCAACTTTGGTTTGCCATGTCACTTGTGGCTGGTAGCCTGTTCTTCTCTGTCAACGCCTCGGCCAATCCTGCGTCCGGGGCGTTGTTGCAGCAGATGAATCTGGCCAGCCAGTCGCTCACCTATGAGCTGTCATTTGTCAGCATCAATAAGCAGGGTGTTGAATCCCTACGTTATCGCCATGCCCGCCAGGATAACCGTCCGCTCGCGCAACTGTTGCAAATGGATGGTCCGCGCCGGGAAGTGGTGCAACGTGGCAACGAAATCAGCTATTTTGAGCCAGGTCTCGAACCGTTCACGCTGAACGGCGACTATATCGTTGACTCACTGCCCTCCCTGATTTACACCGACTTCAAACGTCTTGCTCCCTACTATGATTTTATCTCAGTAGGCCGCACCCGTATTGCCGACAGGCTCTGTGAAGTGATCCGCGTTGTGGCGCGTGACGGCACCCGTTACAGCTATATCGTTTGGATGGACACTGAGACCAAGCTGCCAATGCGTGTTGATCTTCTTGACCGTGATGGCGAAACGCTGGAACAGTTCCGCGTCATCGCGTTTACTGTTAACAACGGTGTCAGCGACAGCATGCAGACGCTGGCGAAAGCCAATCTGCCGCCGTTGCTGTCAGTTCCTGCGGGTGAGAAAACCAACTTCAACTGGAGTCCGTCGTGGTTGCCGCAAGGCTTCAGCGAGGTGTCCAGCAGTCGACGTCCGCTGCCGACGATGGATAACATGCCGATCGAATCACGGCTTTATTCCGATGGTCTGTTCAGTTTCTCCGTGAACGTAAACCGCGCGACGCAAAACAGCGCCGATCAGCTGCTGCGCACTGGACGCCGCACGGTTAGCACCAGCGTGCGAGATAATGCCGAAATCACTATTGTCGGTGAGCTTCCGCCGCAAACGGCGAAGCGTATCGCGGACAATATTAAGTTCAGGGCAGCACAATGATTAAAGAGTGGGCGACGGTCGTCTCCTGGCAAAATGGTCTGGCGACGGTCAGCTGTGATGTTAAAGCATCATGTAGCAGCTGTGCTTCCCGGGCCGGATGCGGGAGCCGCGTGCTGAACAAACTGGGACCACAGACCACACACACCATCGTGGTGCCCTGCGACGAACCCTTGACCCCTGGTCAAAAAGTTGAACTGGGCATTGCCGAAGGTAGCCTGCTCGGTTCGGCGATGCTGGTCTACATGTCTCCGTTGGCGGGACTGTTTCTTTTCGCGGCGCTATTCCAGGTGCTGTTTGGTTCCGATCTTGCGGCATTAAGCGGAGCAGTGCTGGGGGGCGTGGGCGGATTCCTGATTGCTCGTGGATACTCTCGTAAGCTTGCTGAACGCGAAGCCTGGCAGCCGGTCATTCTGAACGTTGCTCTCCCACCCGATCTTATTCGCGTCGAAACCCAGCAGTGATATCTTTGCCTGATGGCTCTGCGCTTATCAGGCCTACAGCGTCCTCAGATGCAGGCGTAGGCCGGATAAGGCGTTTATGTCGCCATCCGACAAAAGTTTCATCGACTTTGCAAAGTTGTTTCCAGTTCCCGCTATCCTTGCTCTATGAACATTTCCTCGCCTCAGCGTTGTAGTGTAGAATGCGGCGTTTCACTTAAACAGACGTTAAGCTCAGAACAGCGACTTCTCAGAGCCTGCTCAGGCGGGCGTAAGGCACAATAATTACACTATATGAAGAACATACGTAACTTTTCAATCATAGCTCACATCGACCACGGTAAATCGACGCTGTCTGACCGTATTATCCAGATCTGCGGTGGCCTGTCTGACCGTGAAATGGAAGCGCAGGTTCTCGACTCGATGGATCTTGAGCGTGAGCGCGGTATTACTATCAAAGCGCAGAGCGTGACGCTCGATTTCAAAGCATCTGATGGTGAAACCTATCAGCTTAACTTTATCGACACCCCGGGCCACGTTGACTTCTCGTATGAAGTTTCCCGTTCGCTTGCCGCCTGTGAAGGTGCACTGCTGGTGGTTGATGCCGGGCAGGGCGTAGAAGCACAGACCCTGGCTAACTGCTATACCGCCATGGAAATGGATCTGGAAGTGGTGCCGGTTCTGAACAAAATCGACCTACCGGCCGCCGATCCTGAACGCGTAGCGGAAGAGATCGAAGATATCGTCGGTATCGATGCGACAGATGCCGTTCGCTGCTCGGCGAAAACCGGCGTTGGCGTCACTGACGTTCTTGAACGTCTGGTACGCGACATTCCGCCGCCGGAAGGTGATCCGGAAGGCCCATTACAGGCGCTGATCATCGACTCCTGGTTCGACAACTACCTTGGCGTGGTGTCGCTGGTGCGTATTAAAAACGGTACCATGCGTAAAGGCGACAAAATTAAAGTAATGAGCACCGGTCAGGTCTATAACGCCGACCGCCTGGGGATCTTCACGCCAAAACAGGTTGACCGTACCGAGCTGAAATGCGGCGAGGTAGGTTGGTTGGTTTGTGCGATTAAAGACATCCTCGGCGCGCCGGTTGGCGATACCCTGACGCAGGCGCGTAACCCGGCAGACAAACCGCTGCCAGGCTTTAAAAAAGTGAAGCCACAGGTTTACGCTGGTCTGTTCCCGGTCAGCTCTGACGACTATGAAAACTTCCGTGACGCGCTTGGCAAGCTGAGCCTGAACGACGCCTCCCTGTTCTACGAACCGGAAAGCTCTACCGCGCTGGGCTTCGGCTTCCGTTGTGGCTTCCTTGGTCTGCTGCACATGGAGATCATTCAGGAACGTCTGGAGCGTGAATATGATCTGGATCTGATCACTACCGCGCCGACTGTAGTCTACGAAGTCGAAACCACGGCGAAAGAGACTATCTACGTCGATAGTCCGTCCAAGCTGCCGCCGCTGAACAACATCTACGAACTGCGTGAGCCGATCGCTGAGTGTCACATGCTGCTGCCGCAGGCTTACCTTGGCAACGTCATCACCCTGTGTATCGAGAAGCGTGGCGTCCAGACCAACATGGTTTACCACGGTAACCAGGTGGCGCTGACCTATGAAATCCCGATGGCGGAAGTAGTACTCGATTTCTTCGACCGTCTGAAGTCGACCTCTCGCGGCTATGCGTCGCTGGACTATAACTTCAAACGCTTCCAGGCGTCTGACATGGTGCGCGTTGATGTCCTTATCAACAACGAACGTGTCGATGCGCTGGCGCTGATTACTCACCGCGACAACTCCCAGAGCCGTGGCCGCGAACTGGTTGAGAAGATGAAAGATCTAATCCCTCGCCAGCAGTTTGATATCGCGATCCAGGCGGCCATTGGTACGCACATCATCGCGCGTTCAACCGTGAAGCAGCTGCGTAAAAACGTTCTGGCGAAATGCTACGGCGGTGATATCAGTCGTAAGAAAAAGCTGCTGCAAAAACAGAAAGAGGGTAAAAAGCGCATGAAGCAGATCGGTAACGTCGAACTGCCGCAGGAAGCGTTCCTCGCCATTCTGCATGTCGGTAAAGACAGCAAATAATCTTAAGGAGTTGGCATGGCGAACATGTTTGCCCTGATTCTGGTGATTGCCACACTGGTGACGGGCATTTTATGGTGCGTAGATAAATTCATCTTCGCACCAAAACGCCGGGAGCGTCAGGCAGCAGCGCAAGCTGCTGCAGGTGATTCACTGGATAAAGCAACGCTGAAAAAAGTATCCCCTAAGCCGGGCTGGCTGGAAACCGGGGCATCCGTTTTCCCGGTACTGGCGATTGTGCTGGTGGTACGTTCATTTATTTATGAGCCGTTCCAGATCCCGTCAGGTTCGATGATGCCGACGCTGCTTATCGGTGACTTTATCCTGGTGGAGAAATTCGCCTACGGGATTAAAGATCCGATTTACCAGAAAACGCTGATCGAAACCGGTCATCCGAAACGCGGTGATATCGTGGTGTTTAAATACCCGGAAGATCCGCGCCTGGACTACATTAAACGTGCTGTCGGTTTACCGGGAGACAAAGTAACGTACGATCCAGTGGCGAAAGAGGTGACTATTCAGCCTGGATGCCGTTCCGGTCAGGCGTGTGAAAACGCGCTGCCGGTAACGTATTCGGATGTTCAGCCAAGTGATTTCGTACAGACCTTTGCGCGCCGTAACGGTGGGGAAGCGACCAGTGGCTTCTTTGAAGTTCCGCTGAACGAAACGAAAGAGAACGGTATTCGTCTCTCTGAGCGTAAAGAAACGCTGGGTGAGGTCACGCACCGCATTCTGACCGTGCCAATCGCGCAGGATCAGGTGGGAATGTATTACCGCCAGCCTGGTCAGCAACTGGCAACCTGGATCGTCCCGCCAGGGCACTACTTCATGATGGGTGATAACCGTGACAACAGCGCGGACAGCCGTTACTGGGGATTTGTGCCGGAAGCGAATCTGGTGGGTAAAGCGACCGCTATCTGGATGAGTTTCGATAAGCAAGAAGGTGAATGGCCGACCGGTGTGCGTTTAAGCCGTATTGGTGGCATTCACTAATCACCGATAATCGTTCACGTTGTCGTCATTACGGCGGCAGCGTGAATTATTTCTCGGATAAATTCCCGCAGACTAACGACATCCCTTGTCGTTGTGTATAGAATATTCCCCCGAAGTTTTAGGTTGGCACCGACAGGTTGCCACGGCACACGAAACAGCGTTGGTTTGTATATAAAAGCATGCAGGCGAAGCCAGATGGCTCCGCAAAGTGCGTATATCAGGTCTGTTTCGTGTGCTGAATTGTTGACGCATTCATTTATTGGTATCGCATGAACCCCATCGTAATTAATCGGCTTCAACGGAAGCTGGGCTACACTTTTAATCATCAGGAGCTGTTGCAGCAGGCATTAACTCACCGGAGCGCCAGCAGCAAACATAACGAGCGTTTAGAATTTCTGGGCGACTCTATTTTGAGCTTTGTTATCGCTAATGCGCTGTATCACCGTTTCCCACGAGTGGACGAAGGTGACATGAGCCGCATGCGCGCAACGCTGGTTCGCGGCAATACGCTGGCTGAATTAGCCCGTGAGTTTGACCTCGGTGAATGTTTACGTTTGGGGCCTGGTGAGCTGAAAAGCGGCGGCTTCCGTCGTGAATCGATCCTGGCCGATACCGTTGAAGCCTTGATCGGTGGCGTCTTCCTCGACAGCGATATTCAAACCGTTGAGCAATTAATCCTGAACTGGTATCAAACTCGTCTGGATGAAATTAGCCCAGGTGACAAACAAAAAGATCCGAAAACGCGCCTGCAGGAATATTTGCAGGGTCGCCACCTGCCTCTGCCGTCTTATTTGGTGGTACAGGTCCGTGGTGAAGCACACGATCAAGAATTTACTATCCACTGCCAGGTCAGCGGCCTGAGTGAACCGGTGGTTGGCACAGGTTCGAGCCGTCGTAAGGCTGAGCAGGCTGCCGCCGAACAGGCGTTAAAAAAACTGGAGCTGGAATGAGCGAAGAGAAAACTTACTGCGGATTTATTGCCATCGTCGGTCGCCCGAACGTCGGCAAATCCACCCTGTTGAATAATCTGCTTGGGCAGAAGATTTCTATTACCTCACGTAAGGCTCAGACAACACGTCACCGTATTGTTGGCATCCATACTGAAGGCGCGTATCAGGCGATTTATGTTGATACCCCGGGCCTGCATATGGAAGAAAAACGAGCGATCAACCGCCTGATGAACAAAGCGGCGAGCAGCTCGATCGGTGATGTTGAACTGGTTATTTTCGTTGTGGAAGGCACCCGCTGGACGCCGGACGACGAAATGGTGCTCAACAAGCTGCGTGATGGCAAAGCCCCGGTTATTCTGGCTGTGAACAAAGTAGACAACGTTCAGGAAAAAGCCGATCTGCTGCCGCACCTGCAGTTCCTGGCAAGCCAGATGAACTTCCTTGATATCGTGCCGATTTCTGCCGAAACCGGCTTGAATGTCGATACCGTCGCGGGCATCGTGCGTAAGCATTTGCCGGAAGCTATTCATCACTTCCCGGAAGATTACATCACCGACCGTTCTCAGCGCTTTATGGCCTCTGAAATCATCCGTGAAAAGCTGATGCGTTTTCTGGGGGCTGAACTGCCGTACTCCGTTACCGTGGAAATTGAGCGTTTTATCTCCAATGAGCGCGGTGGTTACGATATTAACGGTCTGATCCTCGTTGAACGTGAAGGGCAGAAGAAGATGGTTATTGGCAACAAAGGGGCCAAGATCAAAACCATCGGCATCGAAGCGCGTAAAGACATGCAGGAGATGTTCGAAGCGCCGGTTCACCTCGAACTGTGGGTGAAGGTGAAATCCGGCTGGGCCGATGACGAACGCGCGCTGCGTAGCCTCGGTTACGGCGACGACCAGTAGTTTTAATACTCTATGGCTTTCGAGGTGCAGGAAGGCGGCAAGTCCGCGAATCCCCGGGAGCTTACTCGCGTAAGTGACTGGGGTGAACGGGCGCAGCCAACGCACCTGCAACTTGAAAGACGACGAGTATTATGATGGAAGGATGGCAACGCGCTTTTGTCTTGCATAGTCGCCCCTGGAGCGAAACCAGTCTCGTGCTGGACGTCTTCACGGAAGAGTCGGGTCGCGTGCGCCTGGTGGCTAAAGGCGCACGTTCCAAACGTTCTAATCTCAAAGGCGCGCTCCAGCCTTTTACCCCGTTGTTGCTTCGCTTTGGTGGGCGTGGAGAGGTCAAAACCCTACGTAGTGCTGAAGCCGTTTCTCTGGCACTCCCTCTTAGCGGTATCACGCTGTACAGCGGCTTGTATATCAACGAGCTTGTCTCGCGCGTACTCGAGTACGAAACCCGCTTTTCTGAACTCTTTTTCGATTACCTGAACTGTATTCAGGCGCTGGCTGGCGCTACGGGTTCGCCAGAACCTGCATTGCGTCGCTTTGAGCTGGCCTTACTTGGACATCTGGGGTACGGCATCGATTTTTCCCACTGTGCGGGCAGCGGCGAGCCGGTAGACGACACTATGACCTATCGTTACCGGGAAGAAAAAGGGTTTATTGCCAGCGTCGTTATTGATAACAACACCTTTACCGGACGCCATCTCAAAGCACTTGAGTCGCGTGAATTTCCTGATGTCGATACGTTACGCGCCGCGAAACGCTTTACCCGCATGGCGTTAAAGCCGTATCTTGGTGGTAAGCCGTTAAAAAGCCGGGAACTGTTCCGGCAATTTATGCCAAAACGCGCAGTAAAAACAAATAATGATTAACGAGGATTGTCATGGCTGAATTACTGTTAGGCGTCAATATTGACCACATTGCCACGTTACGTAATGCACGCGGTACCGCATATCCGGACCCGGTTCAGGCAGCGTTTATCGTTGAACAGGCGGGCGCGGACGGTATTACCGTACATCTGCGTGAAGACCGTCGCCATATCACCGACCGTGACGTGCGCATTTTGCGCCAGACGCTGGATACGCGCATGAATCTGGAAATGGCAGTCACCGAAGAGATGCTGGCGATTGCCGTTGAGACTAAGCCGCATTTTTGCTGTCTGGTGCCGGAAAAACGTCAGGAAGTTACCACTGAAGGTGGTCTGGACGTCGCCGGTCAGCGTGACAAGATGCGCGATGCCTGCAAACGCCTGGCGGACGCAGGCATTCTGGTTTCGCTGTTTATCGATGCCGACGAAGAACAGATTAAGGCCGCTGCGGAAGTTGGCGCGCCGTTTATTGAAATTCACACCGGCTGTTACGCCGATGCGAAAACTGACGCAGAGCAGGCCAGCGAACTGGCGCGTATCGCCAAAGCGGCGACCTATGCTGCAAGCCTTGGCCTAAAGGTGAATGCGGGTCACGGTCTGACGTATCACAACGTTAAAGCTATCGCACGGATCCCGGAAATGCATGAGCTGAACATTGGCCATGCCATTATCGGGCGCGCGGTGATGAGCGGTCTGAAAGATGCCGTAGTCGAAATGAAGCGCCTGATGCTGGAAGCGCGTGGCTAATGGCGATTTTGGGATTAGGTACGGATATCGTGGAGATTGCCCGCATCGAAGCGGTAATTTCCCGTTCCGGCGACCGCCTGGCAAGACGTGTGCTCAGCGACAACGAATGGGCAATCTGGGAAACGCATCAGCAGCCGGTGCGTTTTCTGGCGAAGCGTTTTGCAGTCAAAGAGGCGGCAGCAAAAGCCTTTGGCACGGGTATTCGCAATGGGCTGGCGTTTAATCAGTTTGAAGTCTTTAATGACGAACTCGGTAAGCCGCGTCTGCGATTATGGGGAGAGGCGTTAAAACTGGCGGAAAAACTCGGCGTCGCGCATATGCATGTGACGCTGGCCGATGAGCGTCACTACGCCTGCGCCACGGTGATTATCGAGAGTTAGATTCTGCACGTTGCCGGATGGCGACGCGGTTAAAGTTTATCGGCGTGGTGCATCAGCACAAACTTATCCCACAACTGCTCTTCTGTTTCGACATGTGCCGGATCTTTCAAAATAGTATTGGGGATCGGGCACACCTTCTGGCAGGTTGGCGTGTCGTAATGGCCTACGCATTCCGTACACTTGTCGCTGTTAATCTCGTAAATGCTATCACCCATCGAAATCGCCTCATTCGGGCATTCGGGCTCGCACATATCGCAATTGATACACTTTTTAGTGATTAACAGGGCCATCAGGAAACTCTCAAAACATCACAAACCGGGCGGGCATTATACGCGCATTCTTTGCTCAGACCAGTTTTTTTACCAGAGCTTCGCTGTGACGAATGCGTTCCGGAGCATGCTCCAGATCCTGCTGCACCAGCGCCATAAACAGTAAATCAGTGAGCATCATTTGCGCATGAGTGGAGGAAATCGCTGCGCTGCGGGTGGCCTGCTCCTCGGCAATCGTGTACAGACAATGACTTGCCCGTTGCTGCAGGGCGTTCGGTGTAAATCCAGTGATGGCGAGGATTTTCGCGCCGGTGCGCAACGTTTCATCTGCAGCCAGGTTGAGCTCGCGGCGCTCTCCGGTATACGAAATGGCCAGCAGCAGATCGTTGGGCGAAAGGGCTTGCACCGTCGCCAGCAGGGCGTGCATATCGCGTTCCACCACCGCGTTAAAACCAATCTTCAGCAACTTCCAGGCAAAATTCTGTGCCACCAGACCCGATGCGCCAATCCCGGTCACGATAATGCGTCGGGCTGAACGCAACATTGTGACGCTCTCCATCAGTTTCTCTTCGCTGTTGACGTCCAGCGTCGCATGCATCGCCGCCACGTTCTCCTGAATCAACTTTTCCCCCACCAGACGCATAGGATCGTCACCGCGAATCTGATTATGTACCGGAATGGAATGGGGGTTGGGATTGCTGGCCAGCGCTTCGCTGATCGCCAGTTTGAGTGCAGGAAATCCTTTAAAACCCATCTTTTGCGCGAACTTCACCACGCTGGACTGGCTGACGCCCGCCTCCGCGGCCAACTGCTGCGAACTGAGATGACGCGCAGTATCCGGCTGGGAAAGGAGATAATCTGCCAATTTTTTATCGCTTTGCGCGAGGTCCGGGTAACGCTGACGAATGCGAATTAAACAGTTCATGCTGTCTCCTGGCGAAAACGTGATGGCGATTACAAAACAAAATTTCATTCGCCTGGATGAATATAATATTCCATTATGGCAGATTATTATGAATTAAAAATTCCTAAGGAACAAAAAATGAATCTCGGTGCATTAGTTTCAGAAACCCGCAATCCACAGACCATGGACCTGGATGCGCTCTCCACGCTGGAGTTGGTTCATCGTTTTAATCAACAGGATACGCTGGTAGCCGAAGCAGTAAAAGCAACTCTGCCTCAAGTTGCGTGTGCGGTTGATGCGGCAGCTAACGCACTAAAAGCAGGTGGTCGCATTATTTACATGGGAGCGGGGACCAGCGGGCGTCTCGGGGTACTGGATGCGTCTGAATGCCCACCGACCTTCGGCGTTCCACACGGTCTGGTGGTTGGATTGATTGCCGGGGGGCCGGGCGCGCTGCTGAAGGCGGTTGAGGGTGCGGAAGATAACCCACAGTTAGGTGAAGACGATCTGTGTGCGCTCAATCTTACCGCGCAGGATCTGGTGGTGGGGCTGGCAGCATCTGGTCGCACGCCGTATGTAATTGGTGGGCTGAAATATGCGCGTTCGGTGGGCTGTACGACGGTGGCTATTTCTTGCAATCCGGATTCCCCTATCGCGCATGAAGCGGATATTGCCATTTCTCCGGTAGTGGGGCCAGAGGCGCTGACCGGGTCAACACGACTGAAATCCGGCACCGCGCAAAAGCTGGTGCTCAATATGATCTCCACCGGAGCGATGGTGAAGTTCGGTAAGGTTTATCAGAACCTGATGGTGGACATGCAGGCAACCAACGTCAAACTGGTCGATCGGGCGTGCCGTATGGTGGTTGAAGCCACGGGAATTGCGCGTGAACAGGCGCAAGCGCTGCTAAAGCAGACTGATTTTGACGTTAAGCCAGCTATTTTAATGGCGCTCACCGGTCTTGACGCCGCTGCCGCCCGCGAAAAGCTTGCCGCTCACCAGGGTTTTTTACGCGCGGCGTTAGAACACTAAGAGGTGTATATGGATAAGACGGTGGTGCTGGCCAGCGATATTCTACTGGGCGTTGGCGGAGAGAAAAATATTCTGCGCCTGGAAAACTGTATGACCCGCGTCAGGGTTGAAGTTCAGGATGATGGACAGCTCGATATCCCTCGTCTCAGGCAACTGCCCGGTGTCAGCGGCTACGTGAAGCAGGGCGCGCAGCACCAGATTATTGTCGGCCCCGGTAAAGCGGCCAAAGTGGTGGATGCCATGCGTTCCCTGATTGCCGATGGCGGCGAGCGAGCAGGTGCCAATGATATCGAGCGCACAAAGTCAGAGGCCAAAGCAAAGTACAAAGCGCCGATGAGCGATGCGCTGCGCAAGCTGGCGAACGTCTTTATTCCTCTTATTCCGGCGTTTATCGCCTCTGGTTTGATTACCGGCATTATTAACATCCTTAAGCGCCCGGACATCGTGGGGGATTTTGCGACCCACTATCCGAATATGCTGGGGTTGATGGGCATATTTGGCAGCGCCGTGTTTGCCATTATGAATATTCTGGTCGGGGTGAATACCGCCAAAGTTTTCGGTGGCTCCCTGGCGATGGGCGGGGTGATGGCCGGTATTCTCTCCAGTCCGCAACTGGCACAAATCACCCTGTTTGGCGAAGCGTTGCAGCCGGGACGCGGCGGGGTGATCGCGGTACTGCTGGTGGTGGCGTTGATGTGTTGGATCGAACGCAAATTCCGCGAGCTGTTGCCAGAATCACTGGAGCTTATCCTTAATCCGCTGCTGACTACCATCATTACCGGCGTAATCGCGATTGTGGCGCTGCAACCGCTTGGCGGCTGGATTTCTGAGTCTATTGCTCATGGCGCATCCTGGGCTATCGATCGCGGCGGTTTTCTGGTCGGTGCCGTGCTGGCAGGAACCTTCCTGCCGTTGGTGCTCACTGGACTTCATCAGGGATTGGTGCCCATCCACGTTGAGCTGGTTCAGGCACACGGTTATAACGCGCTCTTTCCGATCCTGGCGATGGCGGGCGTTGGGCAAATAGGTGCTGCAATCGCGGTTCTGATGAAAACCCGAAATGCGCGGTTAAAAAAAGTAATCAAAGGTGCACTGCCTGTCGGACTGCTGGGTATAGGCGAGCCGCTGATTTTTGGCGTAACGCTGCCGTTGGGTAAGCCGTTTATCGGTGCATGTCTTGGTGGCGCGGTAGGTGGAGCGCTGATTAGCTACTGGAAGGTGGCGACGGTCATCACATTTGGCATCTCCGGATTACCGCTGGCACTGACGATTGTTGCCGGAAAAGTGATGTTCTATCTGTTAGGCTATCTGGTAGCAGTTATCGCCGGGTTCCTGTTTACCTGGCTATTGGGATTCACTGATCCAGAGGAATAAGGTTTGACCAATCACCAGCGCCGCGTTGTCTTTTTTGATTTGGATGGCACGTTACACCAGCAGGATATGTTCGGTAGTTTTATACGTTATCTGCTACGTCGTCAGCCGCTGAACGCGTTGCTGGTGCTGCCTCTGCTACCGGTGATTGCGCTGGCATTGCTGATACAAGGGCGTGCCGCCCGCTGGCCAATGAGCCTGCTGTTATGGGGATGCACTTTTGGTCGCAGCGAGGCGCGTCTGAAAGCGCATCAGGCCGACTTTGTGCGTTGGTTTCGCAGTAACGTGACAGCATTTCCGCTCGTGCAGCAGCGGCTGACAACCTACCTGTTAAGCTCTGACGCTGATATTTGGCTTATTACCGGCTCTCCACAGTCGTTGGTCGAGCAGGTTTACTTTGATACTCCGTGGCTACCGCGAGTCAATCTGATCGCCAGCAAAATGGCGCGGGGATACGGCGGCTGGGTGCTGACTCTGCGCTGTCTGGGCCATGAGAAAGTGACGCAACTGGAGCGGCAGATTGGCGCACCGTTGTCTCTCTATAGCGGCTACAGCGACAGTAAGCAGGATAATCCGTTACTCTCTTTTTGCCAGCATCGCTGGCGCGTCACGCCGCGCGGAGAGCTGCAACAACTCGAATAGAGTAAACGATAGCGTCTGTGTATAATGCGCCCGCTTTTATTGGTGGAGTAACCCCTTTGTCAGATGTTGAATTTAGCCACGAATACTGGATGCGTCATGCTTTAACGCTGGCTAAGCGCGCTTGGGATGAGCGTGAAGTCCCGGTGGGTGCGGTATTGGTACATAACAACCGAGTGATTGGCGAAGGCTGGAACCGCCCGATAGGTCATCATGATCCGACTGCCCACGCTGAGATTATGGCGCTGCGTCAGGGCGGCCTGGTACTACAAAACTACCGTCTGTTAGATGCCACGCTGTACGTCACTCTGGAGCCGTGCGTGATGTGCGCAGGCGCGATGGTCCATAGTCGTATCGGCCGAGTGGTTTTTGGCGCACGCGATGCGAAAACGGGTGCTGCCGGGTCATTAATGGATGTGCTGCATCACCCAGGGATGAATCATCGGGTTGAAGTGACAGAGGGGGTACTGCGGGATGAATGTGCCACGTTGCTCAGTGATTTCTTTCGCATGCGTCGGCAGGAAATCAAGGCCCTGAAAAAATCCGCTAATCAGTAAATACCAATCAGACTACTGGTCCTCTTTCTTCTGTGCCGAAAATAGCAGGGAAGGGGAGTGCGACAGGTAGTTTGACGACGTCTGAGTCAGAAAGGCTGAAAGCGGAAATTTATCTTTACCCAGCAGCTCAGCTGGCGACACCGCCGGGTAATCCTGAGCCAGTTGCTGCGTTTCCTGCGCCTGTTTTTCTTTCTCCTGCAGATACCCCACCAGGCTAATCTGGTACTTACGGATATTTTCCACATAGGCGTAAGCTTCGTGGCCACGCGCATAGCCATAGGTCAGCTTGTTGTAATACGGCTTTTGGCTGAGCAGCGGTAGCCGCTGTTTTACGTCGGACCAACTGTTCGGATTGCCTTTGGTTTTCACCGTTAGCGCCCGCGCATCAAGCATGTGCGCATAACCCATGTTATAGGCTGCAAGGGCAAACCAGATGCGTTCTCCTTCGGGGACGGTATCCGGTACTTTACTCATCATATCCTGCAAGTATCGCGCGCCGCCGCTGATACTCTGTTCGGCATCGGTACGGTCGGTCAGCCCGAGACTCTGAGCAGTATTTTTGGTCAGCATCATCAGTCCGCGTACGCCGGTCGGGGATGTGGCCTGCGCGTCCCAGTGTGATTCCTGATATGAGATAGCAGCCAGCAGTCGCCAGTCTATCTCCTGCGCATACTTCTCAAACAGCGGCTTAAGGTCCGGCAACACGCTGTCTACGGCGCGCAAAAAGGTGCGGGTATCGACATAGTCAAAATCATCACCATGCCCGAGATATTTCTCTTCCAGCCGTGCCAGAGAACCGTCTTCATTCATGGTGTTAAAGAAATCCAACAAGGCGGCAGACAGCGTGTTGTCATCATCCAGACGACTAAACCAGGTCACCGGCTGTTCGTCAGAGACGTCCAGCGCCACGGCAAGCTCAGGATGCACGCGTTGGTATAAGCTGATGGCGACAGAATCTGCAATGGTGTAATCCAGCTTTCCGGCGATTACATCATCGAGCAATTCGGTGGTGCCCTTTTTGTCATCAACTTTCCAGCTCAGATCGGGAAATTTTTTCTCTTTTAGCTGCTGGAGGTCGTTAACCACCACATGACCCGGGGCGATAGTCAGTTGGCTTTCGTTCACGGTGGCAAGCGTGCGCGGGCGATATTGCCCAACCCGGTACACCAGCTGTTGTGAAACCGAATAATAGGTCGGGCCTGGCTGGTAATTTTTCACCCGCTCGCTGTTATAGACCAGGCCTGCGGCTAACAGGTCGGCATTGCCGTTATCCAGGTCGTCAAAAAGCTGGCTGATGTTCTGGCGTACGGTAACTTTTAACTTCACGCCTAAGTAGTCGGCAAATTCCTGGGCCAGTTCATAATCCAGGCCGAATTTTTTGCCGTTGAGGGTCGCGTAAGTTAACGGCGAGTCGATGGTACTGACGCGCAGCTCTCCCCGCGACTGAATGGCGGCGATACGATTTTCGGCTTTACCGAACCAGGGAATAGATGGCCAAAGGGCCGCTGCCAACAACAGCGTCAATATGCCGATGAACAGATAATTAATCTTTAATTTTTTCAATTAGTTAATTCTCTGAACCGTACGTTTTCTCTGCCTGCTGTGGTGCTGATTAAGAAGTGAAGTCGTCATTAATGAACGGCATTTTGCTTAAACTTGCGTCAGTTGGCAACTTATTCAGAAATCTGACCGCATTTGATGATAAGTGACGGTCGTGATTTTATTTCGACGCAAACGGTTTCGTCGGCGCGGTAGATTCTTTATAATGACGCCCGTTTCCCCACTTGGGCACACCGAAAGCTTAGAAGACGAGAGACTTATGATGGAAATTCTGCGTGGTTCACCTGCACTGTCTGCATTCCGTATTAACAAACTGCTGGCACGTTTTCAGGCTGCCAACCTCCAGGTCCACAATATTTACGCCGAGTACGTCCATTTTGCCGATCTGAATGCACCGTTAAATGAAGATGAGCACGCGCAGCTTGCACGCCTGCTGAAATATGGTCCTGCTCTGCAAAGCCACGCCCCGGAAGGAAAACTGCTGCTGGTTACGCCTCGCCCTGACACCATCTCCCCGTGGTCTTCTAAAGCGACTGATATTGCCCACAACTGCGGTCTGCACCAGATTAGCCGCCTGGAACGTGGCATTGCCTGGTATGTAGAAGCCTCTACACTGACCGCTGAGCAATGGCAGATGGTGGCCGATGAACTGCACGACCGCATGATGGAAACGGTTTTCTCTGCGCTGAACGATGCCGAAAAACTGTTTGTCCATCACCAACCGGCGCCGGTCTCCAGCGTTGATCTACTGGGTGAGGGACGTCAGGCGCTGATCGACGCTAACCTGCGTCTGGGTCTGGCGCTGGCGGAAGACGAAATTGACTATCTGCAGGATGCGTTCACCAAACTGGGGCGTAACCCGAACGACATTGAACTGTACATGTTTGCGCAGGCCAACTCCGAGCACTGCCGCCACAAGATTTTTAACGCCGACTGGGTTATCGACGGTAAACAACAGCCTAAGTCGCTGTTCAAGATGATCAAGAATACCTTCGAAACCACGCCGGACCACGTGCTGTCTGCCTATAAAGACAACGCCGCGGTAATGGAAGGTTCTGAAGTGGGCCGCTATTTTGCCGATCACAAAACCGGCCGCTACGATTTCCATCAGGAACCAGCCCACATCCTGATGAAGGTAGAAACTCATAACCACCCGACGGCTATCTCTCCGTGGCCAGGTGCGGCAACCGGCTCCGGCGGAGAAATCCGCGATGAGGGTGCAACCGGTCGTGGTGCAAAACCGAAAGCCGGGCTGGTAGGCTTCTCCGTCTCCAACCTGCGTATTCCTGGCTTTGAACAGCCTTGGGAAGAGGACTTTGGTAAGCCGGATCGTATTGTCACCGCGCTCGACATCATGACCGAAGGCCCGCTGGGCGGCGCGGCGTTTAACAACGAATTTGGTCGCCCGGCGCTGACCGGCTACTTCCGTACCTATGAAGAAAAGGTCAACAGCCATAACGGCGAAGAGCTGCGCGGTTACCACAAACCGATCATGCTGGCAGGCGGGATCGGTAACATCCGTGCCGATCACGTGCAGAAAGGCGAGATCGTCGTTGGCGCCAAGCTGATCGTCCTCGGCGGCCCGGCGATGAACATTGGCCTTGGCGGCGGGGCAGCCTCCTCTATGGCTTCCGGTCAGTCTGATGCCGATCTTGATTTCGCTTCTGTACAGCGTGATAACCCGGAAATGGAACGTCGTTGCCAGGAAGTTATCGACCGTTGCTGGCAGATGGGTGATGCGAACCCAATTCTGTTTATCCATGACGTTGGCGCGGGGGGTCTGTCTAACGCCATGCCGGAGCTGGTAAGCGATGGCGGTCGCGGTGGTAAGTTCCAGCTGCGCGATATCCTCAGCGATGAGCCGGGTATGAGCCCGCTGGAAATCTGGTGTAACGAGTCCCAGGAGCGCTACGTGCTGGCGGTTGCTGCCGATCAATTGCCGCTGTTTGACGAACTGTGTAAGCGCGAGCGCGCGCCGTACGCGGTCATCGGTGAAGCTACCGAAGAACAGCATCTGACCTTGAGCGACAGCCACTTCGACAACCAGCCGATCGACATGCCACTCGATGTGCTGCTGGGTAAAACACCGAAAATGACCCGCGATGTGCAGACGCTGAAAGCCAAAGGCGATGCCCTGAATCGTAGTGAAATCTCGATTGCAGATGCGGTTAACCGCGTGCTGCATCTGCCGACTGTCGCGGAGAAAACGTTCCTCGTGACTATCGGTGACCGTACCGTTACCGGTATGGTGGCGCGTGACCAGATGGTTGGTCCATGGCAGATCCCCGTCGCCAACTGCGCGGTCACTACCGCAAGCCTCGATAGCTACTACGGCGAAGCGATGTCTCTCGGCGAGCGCGCGCCAGTCGCATTGCTCGACTTCTCAGCCTCTGCGCGTCTGGCTGTAGGTGAGGCGCTGACCAACATTGCGGCAACGCAGATTGGCGATATCAAACGCATTAAACTGTCGGCCAACTGGATGGCGGCTGCGGGTCACCCTGGCGAAGACGCCGGACTGTACGAAGCGGTAAAAGCCGTTGGGGAAGAATTATGTCCGGCGCTTGGCCTGACCATTCCGGTGGGCAAAGACTCTATGTCTATGAAAACCCGCTGGCAGGAAGGTAACGAGCAGCGTGAAATGACCTCGCCGCTGTCGCTGGTGATCACCGCCTTTGCCCGCGTGGAAGATGTGCGCCACACCATTACCCCGCAGCTTTCTACTGAAGACAACGCCCTGTTGCTGATTGACCTTGGTCTGGGTCACAACGCGCTTGGTGCGACGGCGCTGGCGCAGGTTTACCGTCAACTGGGGGATAAGCCTGCCGATGTGCGTAACGTAGAGCAACTGAAAGGCTTCTACGACGCCATTCAGGCGCTGGTCGCACAGCGTAAGCTGCTGGCCTACCACGATCGCTCCGACGGTGGCTTGCTGGTGACGCTGGCGGAAATGGCCTTCACTGGTCACTGCGGTATTGAAGCTGATATCCACTCTCTTGGTGAAGATCGTCTGGCGGCGCTGTTTAACGAAGAGCTGGGCGCGGTGATACAGGTTCGCGCAGGTGATCGTGAAGCGGTTGAGGCGTTGCTGGCTCAACATGGCCTTGCCGATTGCGTGCACTATCTGGGGAAAGCCGTGCAGGGCGACCGCTTCGTGGTCGAAGCCGATGGACATTCGGTGTTCAGCGAAAGTCGCACCACGATGCGTATGTGGTGGGCAGAAACCACCTGGCAGATGCAGCGTCTGCGCGATAACCCGGAATGCGCCGATCAGGAACACGACGCTAAAACCAACGATGCCGATCCGGGTCTCAACGTCAAACTGACGTTCGATATTAACGACGATGTTGCCGCGCCGTATATCGCCACCGGTGCGCGTCCGAAAGTGGCCGTGCTGCGCGAGCAGGGCGTTAACTCCCACGTCGAAATGGCGGCAGCTTTCCACCGTGCGGGCTTTGACGCCATCGATGTACACATGAGCGATCTGCTGGGGGGACGCATCGGCTTGGGTAACTTCCAGGCGCTGGTAGCCTGCGGCGGCTTCTCTTACGGCGATGTACTCGGCGCAGGGGAAGGTTGGGCGAAGTCAATTTTGTTCAACAACCGCGTGCGTGATGAGTTCGAAACCTTCTTCCATCGCCCGCAAACCTTGGCGCTCGGGGTGTGTAACGGTTGCCAGATGATGTCTAACCTGCGTGAGCTAATCCCAGGAAGCGACCTGTGGCCGCGCTTTGTGCGTAACCACTCCGACCGCTTTGAAGCCCGCTTCAGCCTGGTCGAAGTGACGCAAAGCCCGTCTTTACTGCTTGCCGATATGGTGGGGTCGATGATGCCGATTGCCGTTTCTCACGGTGAAGGTCGTGTGGAAGTGCGTGACGGTGCGCATCTGGCTCAGCTTGAGAGCAAAGGTCTGGTGGCACTGCGCTACGTCGATAACTTCGGTAAGGTGACCGAGGCTTACCCGGCTAACCCGAACGGTTCGCCGAACGGTATTACTGCTGTGACCACTGAAAATGGTCGCGTCACCATTATGATGCCGCACCCGGAACGCGTGTTCCGTACCGTGAGCAACTCCTGGCACCCGGAAAATTGGGGCGAGGACAGCCCGTGGATGCGTATCTTCCGCAACGCGCGTAAACAGCTTGGATAATTAGCCTATGATCATCAAGCCCCTCTTGTGAGGGGCTTTTTTTTGTCTGCCGCCTGATAACGCTACGCTTATCAGGCTTACGGGGAAATGCGGTTGTAGGCCGGATAAGGCGTTCACGCCGCTATCCGGCAATAAACTCAGCGCTTGCACCTAAAAGTAAAGTGTCGGGAAATGCCGACATAGGTAAGGTTACATTGTCGCCAAAAAGAGACATTTAATTATTTGATTTAAAACGAATTTGTTTTTAAGTGTTACAGATGTTGCTGATTGGCGACAGTGTGGGTGAAAAATGGTCAATATCATTTCTCATATAAATAATCATATTTTCTATATTTATCATTGTGTTAATAAAGTGTTTTGAATATTGGCACAGATGCTGCATAATATTAACCAGTGGCTCATTCACCTTCTTATGTCAGCCCCTTCGGGACGTGCTACATAAACTTCGAATGACGCACAACAAGGTGCCTGCCGTCCAACATCTGATATTAGCGAAGCTCATATCAACCTCCGGGCGAAACGTCGAGTTAGGCACCGCCTTATTCCACAACAAAGCCGGGTTAATCCCGGCTTTGTTGTATCTGGCGTTCCCCTCAGTTAGCATCAACCTATTCCTGTCCATTGAGAGTAACGCCTTGAAGCGCTGGTCAGTTTTCCCCCGATCTTTACGTCAATTGGTGATGTTGGCATTTTTGCTGATCCTGTTGCCGTTGTTAGTTTTGGCCTGGCAGGCGTGGCAAAGTCTGAATGCCCTGAGCGCGCAGGCTGCGCTGACGAACCGCACCACGCTGATTGACGCCAGACGCAGTGAAGCGATGACCAATGCTGCGCTGGAGATGGAGCGCAGCTATCGGCAATACTGTGTGCTTGATGACTCAACGTTGGCCAAGGTCTACCAAAGTCAGCGTAAACGCTACAGTGATATGCTGGATGCGCATGCGGGGGTGTTGCCAGATACCAAGCTCTACCAGGCGTTGCGTCAGGATCTTAACGATCTCGCGCAGTTGCAGTGTAAAAACAGCGGCCCTGACAGTGTGTCGGCTGCACGGCTGGAAGCGTTCGCTAATGCCAATACCGAGATGGTGCAAGCGACGCGTACCGTCGTCTTTTCTCGTGGCCAGCAGTTACAGCAGGAAATAGCCGAACGCGGGCAGTTTTTTGGCTGGCAGGCACTGGTGCTGTTTCTCCTTAGCCTGGCGATGGTGCTGTTGTTTACCCGTATGATTATCGGTCCGGTGAAGGGCATCGAACGGATGATCAATCGTCTGGGAGAAGGGCGCTCGCTGGGCGATAGCGTATTATTAACTGGGCCCCGTGAGCTGCGATCTGTGGGGCAGCGTATTATCTGGTTAAGCGAACGCCTCTCCTGGCTTGAGTCGCAGCGGCATCAGTTTTTACGCCATCTTTCGCATGAGCTGAAAACACCGCTGGCGAGTATGCGTGAAGGTACTGAATTGCTGGCCGATCAGGTAGTGGGCCCGTTAACACCGGAGCAAAAAGAGGTGGTCGGCATCCTCGATGACAGCAGCCGCAACTTGCAAAAACTGATTGAGCAGCTTCTCGATTACAACCGCAAGCTGGCGGATGACGAGGCTGAGCTTGAAAGTGTGGAAATCGCGCCGCTGGTGGAAAGCGTTGTTTCTGCGCATAGCCTGCCCGCTCGCGCCAAAATGATACATACTGATGTTGCGCTTGCGGTGAACGCCTGCCTGGCAGAACCGATGCTGTTGATGAGCGTGCTGGACAATCTTTATTCCAATGCGGTGCACTACGGCGCTGAATCCGGTAACATTTGGATCCGCAGCAGTTTGCATGGATCAATGGTATACATCGATGTAATGAATACCGGCACACCGATCCCAGAAGCAGAACAGACCATGATCTTCGAGCCTTTTTTCCAGGGTAGCCATCAGCGAAAAGGGGCGGTAAAAGGAAGCGGGTTGGGGCTAAGCATTGCCAGAGATTGCATTCGCCGTATGCGGGGCAAACTGTATCTGGTTGATGACCATGCGCAAAACGTTTGTTTTCGCATAGAACTGCCGCTAGCTGCTGCGAAAAATCACTAAAATAAACCTAAGTCTGGTGAGTATGCCATACGTTGTTGCCCGAATGCTTAAACGACATTTTCTTCATCGCGTCATCCTTGCAAGCCTGCCGTGCCTGGCACTGGTTGGTTGCGTCCCGAACGCGGTGAATCATATTATCGGCGATCCTTCGCAGGAGAAAATTCCGCCTAATCAACTGGCGGACTACCTTGCAACCGACTGTACGGATATCTGGTCGCTATCTGGCCAGTCCACAGAAACCAACCCGTTGTACTGGCTGCGGGCGATGGACTGTGCCGATCGCATGATGCCGGTACAGGCGCGCAGTGAAGCCAGTGCTCAGCTCACGGATACCTGGCAGGGCGCTTTCAAACGCGGGATCCTGCTTGATAACGCCCGCATTACCCCGCCTGAACGGCGAGAGGCAGTTACGCGTCTCGACGCGTTAAGCCCACAAATTCCGAGTCAGGTTCGACCGCTTTATCAGGCCTGGTTCCGTAATCAAATGTTGCAGTTACAGCTTGCCGAAGAGCGCCTGCGCTACAGTAAGCTCCAGCAGTCGTCAGACAGCGATCTCGATACGCTGCGTCAACAGCAACAGCATTTGCAGTCCCAGCTCGATCTCACGACCCGCAAGCTGGAGAATCTGACCGATATTGAGCGCCAGCTTTCAACGCGCAAACCCGCCGGTAACTACAATCCTGATGCGCCGCACGGGAACGATAAACTCACTATGCCTGATAACGAAGAAGGCGCAGCGCCGTCTGCCGATGAGGTTACGCCATGATAAGCCGTAAGCCCGCGCATCTGCTGTTGGTGGATGACGATCCGGGCCTGTTGAAATTACTTGGAATGCGACTAACCAGCGAAGGCTACAGCGTCGTGACCGCGGAAAGTGGGCAGGAAGGGTTACGGGTACTGAACCGTGAAAAAGTGGATCTGGTTATCAGCGATCTGCGCATGGATGAAATGGACGGCATGCAGCTGTTTACTGAAATCCAGAAAGTGCAGCCGGGCATGCCGGTGATTATCCTGACCGCTCACGGCTCCATCCCGGACGCCGTTGCGGCGACCCAGCAAGGGGTGTTCAGTTTTCTCACTAAGCCAGTCGACAAGGATGCGTTATATCACGCGATTGACGGGGCGCTGGAACAGTCTGCGCCAGCTACTGATGACAGTTGGCGTGAGTCCATTGTCACCCGCAGCCCGCTGATGCTACGTCTGCTGGAACAGGCGCGAATGGTGGCGCAATCGGATGTTAGTGTCTTGATCAACGGCCAAAGCGGAACCGGGAAAGAAGTTTTCGCCCAGGCTATTCACAACGCCAGCCCGCGCAGCCACAAGCCCTTTATTGCCATTAACTGTGGCGCGTTGCCGGAACAACTGCTGGAGTCTGAACTGTTTGGTCATGCGCGCGGCGCTTTTACCGGCGCGGTGAGTAATCGTGAAGGGTTGTTTCAGGCCGCGGAAGGCGGCACGCTTTTTCTCGATGAGATTGGCGATATGCCTGCACCGTTACAGGTGAAACTGCTGCGCGTATTGCAGGAACGAAAAGTCAGACCGTTGGGCAGTAACCGCGATATCGACATTGATGTGCGGATCGTTTCTGCGACCCACCGCGATTTACCCAAAGCGATGGCTCGGGGCGAATTTCGCGAGGATTTGTACTATCGCCTCAACGTGGTGAGCCTGAAGATCCCTGCGCTGGCCGAGCGTACGGAAGATATTCCGCTGCTGGCGAACCATCTGCTACGCCAGTCTGCTGAACGGCACAAACCGTTCGTACGCGCCTTTTCAACCGATGCCATGAAGCGGTTAATGACCGCCAGCTGGCCGGGCAACGTGCGTCAACTGGTCAACGTAATTGAGCAGTGCGTGGCGTTGACCTCTTCGCCAGTGATCAGCGACGCGCTGGTGGAGCAGGCGCTGGAAGGGGAAAACACCGCGCTGCCGACATTTGTTGAGGCGCGTAACCAGTTTGAGCTCAACTATCTGCGTAAGCTGCTGCAAATCACCAAGGGCAATGTGACTCACGCGGCAAGAATGGCGGGGCGCAACCGCACCGAATTCTATAAGTTGCTTTCTCGACACGAGCTGGATGCAAACGATTTCAAAGAATAAATCTGCGGATTATGTTAGCTTTATTCGATCAAAAGACAGGCGACCTTTTCAAGGAATAGCATGAAAAAGATTGATGCGATTATTAAACCCTTCAAGCTGGACGACGTCCGCGAAGCGCTGGCAGAAGTCGGTATCACCGGGATGACGGTAACGGAAGTGAAAGGCTTTGGCCGTCAGAAAGGCCATACCGAGCTGTACCGTGGCGCGGAATATATGGTGGATTTTCTGCCGAAGGTAAAAATTGAAATTGTGGTTACCGACGACATCGTCGATACCTGCGTCGACACCATTATCCGTACTGCCCAGACCGGCAAGATCGGCGACGGTAAGATTTTTGTCTTCGACGTGGCTCGCGTTATTCGTATTCGTACCGGTGAAGAAGACGACGCGGCAATCTAAGCCGCGCCGTTAATTTGTCGGCCTGACAAGCGTAGCGCATCAGGCCGAGTGATTGCCGGATGGCGGCGTAAACGCCTTATCCGGCCTACTCGCGTAATACATTACAAGACTTTATGCGGACCGAAGCATTCGTAATGAATGTTCTCGTTTTTCACGCCCAGGCCGACCAGCTGCTTCGCGGCGAACTGCATGAAACCAACCGGACCGCACAGATAAAACTGCATCGCCGGATCGCTGATTGCGCTTTCCAGCTTGTTCAAATCCATCAGACCTACGCTATCAAACGCACCTTTCGCGCGATCGGCTTCGGTTGGCTCACGATACCAGGTGTGCGCACTAAAGCGTGGCAGCGTTTTGCCGAGTTCATTTACTTCATCAGCGAAGGCATGTACATCGCCATTTTCTGCCGCGTGGAACCAGTTAACCTGCGCCGTATGCTTCGCTTTCGCCAACGTGTCCAGCATCGCCAGCATTGGGGTTTGTCCCACGCCTGCGGAGATCAGAGATACCGGGGTGTCGGTCGCGACGTCCATAAAGAAATCGCCCGCAGGTGCGGCCAGGTGAACAACGTCGCCAACATTCGCATAGTTGTGCAGCCAGGTGGAAACCTGACCACCGTCTTCACGCTTAACGGCAATACGATAGCCTTTGCCATCAGGTTTACAGGTCAGTGAGTACTGACGAATTTCCTGATGCGGGAAACCTTCCGGCTTCAGCCAGACGCCCAGGTATTGTCCCGGATGATATTCAGCTACTGCGCCACCATCGACAGGTTCAAACTCAAAGCTGGTGATCAGTGCACTGCGTGGGGTTTTTGCCACGATGCGGAAAGGACGGGTACCTTCCCAGCCGCCATTTTTATTGGCATTTTCGCTATAGATTTGCGCTTCACGGTTGATGAAAACGTTCGCCAGTACGCCATACGCTTTACCCCACGCATCCAGAACTTCCTGGCCTGGGCTGAACATTTCGTCCAGCGTTGCCAGCAAATGACCACCCACGATGTTGTACTGCTCTGGTTTAATCTGGAAACTGGTATGCTTTTGCGCGATTTTCTCAACCGCTGGCAACAGCGCCGCCAGGTTTTCGATATTGCTGGCATACGCGGCAATCGCGTTAAACAGCGCCTCGCGCTGATCGCCATTACGCTGGTTACTCATGTTGAAAATTTCTTTCAGCTCTGGGTTATGCGTAAACATGCGATCATAGAAATGTGCGGTCAGCTTCGGACCTGTTTCAACCAGCAGGGGAATGGTGGCTTTCACTGTAGCGATGGTTTGTGCGTCAAGCATACGGTCTTCCTTTATCTGAGACTTTAATGATGTATGTCAAATACATCTTATAAAAAATACCCCTGCATTGTAAATGGTTCTTTGTAACTTTGCGTTGTAAAGGTTACATCGTGAAAAATCTGCATCACAAACCTGAAAAGAAATCCGTTGAAATTCAGCAGACCTTTGTTCTCCAAAGCCTTGCGTGCCGTGAAGGTAATCGTTTGCGTAAAATCCTTTGTCAAGACCTGTTATCGAAGAATGATTCGGTTATACTGTTGGCCGAAGTCCTAGGGACTGCCTTTTTAGGCCGAAATTCTATTGTTAGCTGAGTCAGGAGATGCGGATGTTAAAGCGTGAAATGAACATTGCCGATTATGATGCCGAACTGTGGCAGGCTATGGAGCAGGAAAAAGTACGTCAGGAAGAGCACATCGAACTGATCGCCTCCGAAAACTACACCAGCCCGCGTGTTATGCAGGCGCAGGGTTCTCAGCTGACCAACAAATATGCTGAAGGTTATCCGGGCAAACGCTACTACGGCGGTTGCGAGTACGTTGATATCGTTGAGCAACTGGCTATCGATCGTGCAAAAGAGCTGTTTGGCGCTGACTACGCTAACGTACAGCCGCACTCTGGTTCTCAGGCTAACTTCGCTGTTTACACCGCTCTGCTGCAACCGGGTGATACCGTTCTGGGTATGAACCTGGCACAAGGCGGCCACCTGACTCACGGCTCCCCGGTTAACTTCTCCGGCAAACTGTACAACATCATCCCTTACGGTATTGATGAGTCCGGCAAAATTGACTACGAAGACATGGCGAAGCAGGCCAAAGAGCACAAACCGAAGATGATCATCGGTGGCTTCTCTGCTTACTCCGGCGTTGTTGACTGGGCAAAAATGCGTGAAATCGCTGACAGCATCGGTGCATACCTGTTCGTCGATATGGCGCACGTTGCGGGGCTGATTGCCGCAGGCGTTTATCCGAACCCGGTTCCACATGCACACGTTGTGACCACCACCACCCACAAAACCCTGGCGGGTCCACGCGGTGGCCTGATCCTGGCGAAAGGCGGTGACGAAGAGCTGTACAAAAAACTGAACTCTGCTGTGTTCCCAAGCGCGCAGGGCGGCCCGCTGATGCACGTGATCGCAGCGAAAGCCGTGGCGCTGAAAGAAGCGATGGAGCCTGAGTTCAAGGTTTACCAGCAGCAGGTTGCTAAAAACGCCAAAGCGATGGTGGAAGTGTTCCTGAACCGTGGATACAAAGTGGTTTCTGGCGGGACTGAAAACCACCTGTTCCTGCTGGATCTGGTTGATAAAAACCTGACCGGTAAAGAAGCTGACGCCGCACTGGGCCGCGCTAACATCACCGTTAACAAAAACAGCGTACCGAACGATCCGAAGAGCCCGTTTGTGACTTCCGGTATCCGTATCGGTTCTCCGGCAATCACTCGCCGTGGCTTCAAAGAAGCGGAAGCGAAAGAGCTGGCTGGCTGGATGTGTGACGTGCTGGACAACATCAATGACGAAGCCGTAATCGAGCGCGTCAAAGGTAAAGTTCTGGATATCTGCGCACGCTTCCCGGTTTACGCGTAAGCCATACTGATTGCTGGATGGCGGTGTAAACACCTTATCCGGCCTACGGGTAACTCACATGTAGGCCGGATAAAAGAAGTGCCATCCGGCAGTTATATTGACTTAAGCAAGATTGTTTCATCGACTAAAGCCGCCATTGGTGGCTTTTTCTTTGCCTGAATCCATTTTCTCAATAAACGTATTTCTCGGCCCTGATTCAACGTTACTGCGCCGACAATCACGCCATCCTGCAGGTTAAACCATATTGCTTTATGCGCATCTGAATTGCCGCGTATGAACCAGCTTTCTCCCTGCATATCGCCAACAAATTGTAGGTTGTCATTAAATTGGTCGGTCCAGAACCAGCCAGGTGTCTTCTCCGGCAACGGCAGATTTAGCATTGCGGCGGCGGCAATCTGTGCCTGAAAATTGGCGTTTTCCCAGCTTTCCATGCGTACTAACGAACCGTCGGGCTTGCGCGTTATCGCTACGTCACCGGCGACGAAAATGTCCGGATCGGAGGTGGTGCAGGCGCTATCAACGATAATGCCGTTCGCCGTCTCCAGCCCCGCTTCGCGGGCCAGCGCATCATTGGCCACGATACCGATGCCGTAAACCATCGCATCGGCCAGCAGCGTCTCGCCGTTTTGCAGCGTCAGCGAGAGAAACTCTCCCGCTTCGGCGTGTTCAATGGCGCTGTTGAGTAACACCCGCACGCCCGCCTGCTGGTGGCGGGCAAGCAGGTAGTCGCGCACCGGAGCAGGCGCGTTACGGCCCATGACCGTTGGTGCCAGCTCCACCACTGTCACCTGACAGCCTCGTTGAGTCGCGCTGGCCGCCAGTTCCAGACCAATGGTGCCCGCACCGACAATGACAATCGACTTACCCGGCAACAAAGTGTCGCGCAGGCGCTCGGCATCAGCGGCATGACGCAGAGTAAAGCATCGATCGCCCAGCTTATCCAACAGCGGAAGGGGGCGTGCCGCAGCGCCCGTCGCAATCAGTAGCCGATCCCACGGATAACTCTGCCCATCAGCCAGCACCAACTGATGCGTTTGGCGGCCGAGCGTCTGTACAGTAACACCCAGATGCAGCTGTACGTTGTGTTCCCGCCACCAGCCAGCGGGGAGTATCGGCTGAAGTTGCGGATTGTCGTCCAGCAGCATCGCTTTGGAGAGCGGTGGGCGTTCATAGGGCAGATGCTGCTCATCGGAAAACAGGTGTAATTCGCCGTCAAATCCCTGCTGGCGCAGTGCGGCAGCAGCCATAGCAGCAGCCTGGCCGCCGCCGACGATAGCGATAGTTTTTGGGTTCATAACGCCTCCTCAGAGATCCAGTCCGGCGGCAACGTGACGAATACCGCGAATACCCAGACCGGCGTCGGCATTGATCATTACGCCACTTAATGTGCGGTTGTTGCGTTTTGACGCCAGCATCACATACGGGCCGGTAAAATCCGCAGGTTCAGGGAAGAACTGTAGCGGCAAAATAGCGGCGATTTTTTCCGGTGTCAGCGACTGCATAATCGATGTATCGTTTTGTCCCAACGCCTGCGGGCCGCGTAGATCTGTCGCCATACCGCACGGACCGACACCGTTAACACGTACCTTTGGCGCCAGCTCGTAGGCCAACTGGCGAATCAGCCCGGTAGCTGCATGTTTAGAGGCGGTATACAACGGCCCGCCGCCGCCGGGATACCACGACGCATTGGACAGGGTAAAGATGATGCTGCCTTCGCTGGCGATAAGTGCCGGGGCGCAGGCTTTCGCGCCCAGCAGATAACCCAGCACGTTGACGTTAAACAGCTCATGAAAGCCGCTCTCCAGTGCGTCTGCAGGCGTATTGACCAGCGAGGCGTTGTGATCCCATATGCCCGCATTACCGATAAAACAGTCCAACGTACCGTAATTCATCAGGATTTGATCCACCGCGCGCTGATAGTCGGCGTAGCAGGTGACGTTGCCTTCCACAGCCAGCACATGTTCGCCAAAGCGCTGACGCAGACTGGCAACTTTAGCTGGCGACAGTTCCAGCGTGGCGACCCGCGCACCTTCTTCGATGAAACGCTCGACCAGCGCCAGGCCAAGACCGGAGCCGCCGCCAGTGATAAAGACCACGTTATCGCGTAAATCGCTCATCTGGCGTCCTCCGGAATATCAACAAACACATCGCTACCGTCCACATATACTGCGTAGGTGGTTAGCGGATCGGTGGCGGGTAAACACAACGCCTTGCCGGTTTTCAGGCAGAAGCTGGCGGCATGCAGTGGGCATTCCACCGTAGCGTCGTCTTCCAGATAGCCTTCCGACATCGAGGCGTTACCGTGGCTACAGCGATCGTTAATGGCATAGAACTCGCCGCCAACATTGAACAGCGCGATGACGGGCGAGGTATCAAGCCGGAGCGCTTCACCCTCCGGCAAATCCCCTACAGGGCAGGCAAATACACGGCTCATCAGAACAGTACACTCAGGTTATGGGAGGTGATCACCGCTTGATCCAGCACGATCTCACGCGCCAGTAAGCGCCACTCATCGCCGGGCAAACGACGGACTTTGTCCACGCGCGTGCCGACGTAAAACGTCTCGTCCCGCTCTTTTTGCGCGCGATACAGCAGATAGTTGAGGCGCACGGCGAACACGTCGGGCACGTCGGTTTCGCTGATTTGTAAGTTGCTAATCAGATGACGGGTACGCGACGGCGGTTCTTCCGCCCAGGCCATGCCGGTTTCCAGCCGCGCGATACGACGTTCGAGCTGGTCTTTGTTGTCGTTGAAAATCCAGGTGGTCGGCGGCTGCACGCCTTTGCGACGGTCGCGCGTCTGGGCGTTCACCGTGGTACGCATGGTGTAGCGAATGTCGTCATCCAGCTGCGCCAGCCAGTCGCGAAACTGCCAGTCGTCGAGCATACGCGCTTCTTCATACAGAAACTGGCTGATGCGATGATGCAGTTCAAGAGAAACTAAAGCGCTCATTTCATCACCTCCTGCTGGTAGGCGGCGGTTTTCTTGTGCACTTCCTGCCAGCTTTCGCTGCTGAGCAAATCGGCCCAGCGTTGGTACATGCCACGCGCGGCGGTTTCCGAAAAGATGTAGTTGGTGATCCCCGGAATGCCGTCTTCACGGCGTTTCTCCTGGCCAAGCCCCATTTCCAGACACAATTTCGTGTTGCGTGCGCGATGACCTTTCAGCAGTTTTTGAATTTCACACCAGTTTTCCGAGTCGTCCTGCTCCAGGAACCCGGCGGGGCCAAAAGCCCGCGTGGCGCTGTTTTCAAACGCGGCTTTCACTTCATCAGAGGCGGCTTTATCGGTAATACAGAACGCCCACACCTCAACCTGATCCGGCCCACGCGGGTGCCAGACGCGCAGCGTGGCGGTACCGTTGAGCCAGGAAAGCGTTGGGAAAATGTTGTTGTGACCGGCCAGACGCAGGGCGCGAACTTTACCCAGACGCTGCTCGGCTTCCGCGTAGGTGTCGCGGTAGTAGCTGGAGACCTCACCGTCGACCCAGACGTTGGCATCGGGATTCTCAGTAAAGAAAAATCCGCTGCCGTGCCCATCCTGACCGAACTGTAGCGCGTCTTTGGCGGTTTCCCACACCGGGCGGGCGGTCTGACCATCGCCGAGGCGCTTATCGCTACCGTCGTCTTTCGCTCCCAGCACCTGCACCGCAGAGGCATGGCTGAACAGCGCGTGATACTGGTCGCTGGCAAACTGTTCGGCGGGGAATTTCCAGTTACAATCGATGGTCCACTTTTGTACGCCACCGACGATTTCGGTGCCGCCTTCACGACGATCGAGTACGCCGTCGAGATACCAGGCGATGTCGCCGAGATAATCGCCAAGCGCAGGCGCGGAGGTATCCCAGTTACCGAAAATCAGTCCCTTGTAGCTCTCTACGCCAGGCACTTCGTTCAGCCCCCAGTGCGATTTGCATAAACCTTGCGGATAAGCGCGCGGCTCCAGCGGGACGTCGATCAGCTCGCCGTTAATACCGTAAGACCAGCCATGATACGGACAGGTAAAGGCGCGGGTATTGCCGCAGTCGGCGTAGCTGACGCGCATCGCACGGTGGCGACACTGGTTGAGAAACGCTTTGATGCTGCCGTCTTTCTGGCGAACCACCACCACCGCATCCTCGCCCATGTAGGTGTTAAAAAAATCACCGGGTTTAGGGATTTGGCTTTCGTGGGCGAGAAATAGCCAGCAGCGTCCGAAGATGCGTTCCAGCTCCAGTTGGTAAATTTCAGGGTCGGTATAAATTCGTGGGGTTACGCGACCGTTTTGCGTGTCGATCAGTTGGTAGATGTCTAAATTTGAGGGTGTGGTCATATTTTTTAATCCTGAAAGCTAAGATGTATTGACCTTCTTTTTTTGTACCCTAAGGATGTTGCTGGTTAGTTATCAATCTGTGAAATAGTAAATTTCTACCAGTTGAGACATTTTTTCGATAACAAGGAGAAGGGCATGGAACTGAGGCACTTACGCTATTTCGTAGCAGTGGCGCAGGCGCTGAATTTCACCCGAGCGGCAGAAAAGCTGCATACCTCTCAGCCGTCATTAAGCAGCCAGATCCGCGATCTTGAAACCTGCGTGGGCGTTCCGTTGCTGGTGCGGGATAAACGAAAAGTTGCGCTGACGGCGGCCGGTGAGTGCTTTTTACAGGATGCGCTGGCGATCCTCGAACAGGCGGAAAACGCCAAAGTTCGTGCCCGTAGAACGGTGCAGGAAGATAATCATTTCTCCATTGGCTTTGTCCCTTCCGCAGAGGTCAATCTGTTGCCGAAGGTGCTGCCTTTGTTTCGTTTAAAACAACCGGATACGCACATTGAACTGGTGAGTCTGATCACCACCGAGCAGGAAGAGAAGATCCTCAGCGGAGAGCTGGACGTTGGCTTAATGCGCCACCCGGTGTACAGCCCGGATCTCGATTATCTGGAGCTGATTCATGAGCCGTTGGTAGTTGTGTTACCGGTGAATCATCCGTTAGCTGATGAGCAGGCAATCTCCGCAGAACAACTACACGGCGTGAATTTTGTCAGCACCGATCCGGCCTATTCCGGCGCGTTAGCGATGATTGTCAAAAACTGGTTTCAGCAGCAAAAAAGCCAGCCTAACATTGTGCAAGTGGCAACCAACATTCTGGTGACCATGAACCTGGTCGGCATGGGGTTGGGGGTGACTTTGATACCCGGTTATATGAATAATTTTAATACCGGACAGGTGGTTTTTCGGCCAATTATTGGTGATGTCCCAACCATCGCGTTGCTGATGGCGTGGAAAAAAGGATCGCTCAAACCGGCACTGACCGATTTTATCGCCACGGTACATGAACGTTTGGCCGTGAGTCTGACGGTGTAATGGTTACAACTCGCTGAGCTGTGACTCGACATACAGATAGCCAATTCCCATGAGTTGCTGGGCACGATTGAGCTGACCGAAGCTTATCTGAGTCGCTCTGGCGCGCGGGTTATCACCGTGATCAAACGGGTTAAACCCAGTTTGCTGCACCAAGGTATTGAGCCAGCTATCGCCAAAAGCACAGCTACGACCGTACAACCATATCTGATTAATATTCAGTATATTCAGAAAGTTATATAAACTAAGCCCAATGGCGCTGGCGGCATGCTCGGCCCAGGCCTGAATACGAACATCACCGTTCTGCCAGGCAGTAATAAGCTGGTCGGTGGTGAGTGTTTCCGGATCGTAAAGGGACGTCGGCTGCGATTTCATCCACACGCGGGCCTGTTTTTTCAACGCGCTCAATGATGCCACCGTTTCCAGACAGCCATAGCGACCGCAGTCACAGGCAATTCCATCGGGATGAACGATGGTGTGTCCAATCTGGCCGCTGCCATACAGACTACCGCGCCAGATATTGTCGTTAATCACAAACGATGAGCCGATACCGTAATCAACGTTAATCACGCAAAAATCACCGTTAGCCGCTGGGTTTTGCCATTTTTCGGCCAGCGCCAGCATCACACAGTCATTGTCCAGGCGGACCTGTACGCCAAGCATCTCTTCCAGCAGATATTTTATTTCCACCGGTGTTTTCCACGGGGCCTGGGGCATGGTTTTTGATGCGCCGGTGATCGGATCAACCTGGCCGTGAACGCCGAGCGCCAGATTAATCGTGACCTCGGGAAATTGTCGACGGTATTCCCGCCAGTGTGCAGCCAGGGCTGACAGCAGCGCTTTGGGGGTTTCCGGCTTAATGACTTCATGACGCCAGTCGCCGATGGCAACCAGCCGTGCGTCCGCCAGTTGGCTGGTGATACTGGTAGGGGTGACGTTGATACATAGCGTCCATGCGCCTTTTTCTGGCAAATGATAGCTGCCGCTGCTCAAACCGCGCTGGCTTAAGGTTTTTCGCGAATGACTGATCCTCCCCTCATCCATTAGCTCTTCGAGGATATTGCTGACCGCCGGGATCGACAGGCTGGTGAGCTGCGCCAGCTGTGACTTGCTGAGCTGCTTTTCCCGCCACAGGTGCGACAAAAAGATCTGCTTATTCGCCTGACGAACCCTGGCGTTGTTGAACCCCGAACGCTGCATTCACTTAACTCCCTTAACTATATTGCGTGAGCATTGCGCATTTTAGCGCCACTTAACTGCCGCAGAATAGCATCAAGTTGAATTTTTACTTTTTCTTATTGAGTGGAGAGCGGCATGTACGGTTCAGTTAAAGTCTGGCAAGAAACGATAACCCTCCCAACGTGGACGGCGGGTGAAGAAGATGCCAACCCAATGTTTCTGGAAAAGCGGGTTTACCAGGGATCTTCTGGCGCGGTGTATCCGTATGGCGTGATTGATACGCTGACCGGCAAACGTGAAATGCGCGACTATCAGGCGGTGTGGATGGAGAATGACTTCATTCGCGTCATGCTGTTGCCGGAGTTAGGCGGGCGTATTCATCGAGCGTATGACAAAGTACAGCAACGCGATTTTGTCTACTACAACGAAGTGGTGAAGCCCGCTCTGGTTGGTTTGCTTGGGCCGTGGATCTCTGGTGGCATTGAATTTAACTGGCCGCAGCATCATCGCCCAACCACTTTTATGCCAGTCGATTTTACGCAGCAGCAGGGTGAGTATGGCGAATATACCGTATGGATGGGTGAGGTAGAACCTATGCGCGGTTTACAGGTGATGACCGGATTTACGCTGTATCCGGATCGCGCCCTGATCGAGATAACCGGGAAGGTGTTTAACGGTAACGCTACGCCGCGCCATTTTTTATGGTGGGCGAATCCAGCGGTGAAGGGCGGCGACGACCACCAGAGCGTGTTTCCGCCGGATGTGACCGCAGTATTTGACCACGGTAAGCGTGATGTTTCTGCGTTTCCTATCGCCACCGGCACATACTATAAAGTGGACTACTCGGCTGGCGTGGATATCTCGCGCTACAAAAACGTGCCGGTACCGACCTCCTACATGGCTGAAAAATCAGATTATGATTTTGTTGGTGCATGGCATCACGGTGAGCGAGGCGGGCTGCTACATGTGGCTGACCACCACGTTTCGCCAGGGAAAAAACAGTGGACCTGGGGCTATGGCGACTTTGGCGTTGCCTGGGATCGTAACCTTACCGATGACAACGGTCCTTATATTGAACTGATGACCGGGGTCTTTACCGACAACCAGCCGGATTTCACCTGGCTTGCGCCGTACGAAGAGAAAGTCTTCGTACAAAACTTCCTGCCCTACAGCGAACTGGGCATGGTGCAAAACGCCAGTACGCAGTTGGCGCTTCGTCTGGTACGTGAGAGTAACCAGCTTTCTGTGGGCGTTTATGCGATTGCGCCGCTGCACGACGTGCAGATTACGCTTTCTGCCGATGGACAACCGTTCTATGAGCATACGCTGACCCTGGAGCCCGGACAAAGCTGGCTGGCTGATGTGTCTGACGATAACCATGCGCGGGTAACGATGACTGTCACTGGCGCCGATGGCACTACGCTTTTGCAGTACGAAGAGCACATCGCGCAAGAGTTACCACTGCCATCGGCGGCCGTCGCGCCAGCGCTGCCAGAAGCGCTTTCTAATACCGATGAACTCTATTTTATTGGTCAGCATCTGGAGCAGTACAACCATGCCAGCCGCTATGCCGAAGATTATTATCGCCGCGCGCTGGACGTTGATCCGCTGGACTACCGCAATAATGTGGCCCTGGGGACGCTGGCGCTAAACCGCGCCGACTGGGCGCTGGCGGCACAATGTGCCGGCAAGGCGCTGGAGCGGGCGCATAAGCTCAATAAAAATCCGCGTGATGGCGAGGCGAGTATGCTACTGGCCGCCGCACAGGAACGTCAGGGCGATGATGACAGCGCGTGGGATAATTATTATAAGGCCAGCTGGAGCGGCAACTGCCGGGATGCGGCTTTCTGGTCGTTAGCGCGTCTGGCGATGAAGCGTCAGGACTACGCTGGCGCATTGGAAAAGGTGGAGCAGAGCCTGCTCTTTAACGGCAGTAATAACCTGGCCATGGGGCTGAAAGCGCTGGCGCTGGCAAAGCTTGATCGCAATGCGCAAGCGCTGGACTACATTCGCCAACAGCTGATGGATTATCCGCTGAGCTATACCCTGCACTATGCGCGCTGGGCTATCTGCCAGGACGAGGCGACAGCGCTTGCGCTGATCTCGATTACCGGGCGTCGCGGGACCAACGCGTGTGAACTGGCAGGCTGGCTGACCTCTTTGGGGCAAAAGGATGCTGCCCGTGGCGTGCTGGAACTGCTCGACAGCCAGGAAACGCTGCCGATGCTGTGGCGCGCCTCGCTGAGCGATAATCCACAACCCTTCATTGAACGTGCTCGTGAGTGTCTGCAAAACCGCGTGCGTTTCCCCAATACGCTGGATGAAGTGCAGATGCTGCAAACTCTTGAGCAAAGCGCTTTTGCCCGCTATTTACTCGGCTGTTTCTGGTACAGCAAACGGCGTTATGCCGAGGCGGTTTCCTGCTGGCAGTTCACGCTTGCGCAGGAAGCGGATTTCGCTCCGGCGCATCGTTTACTGGGGATTTACGCCTGGAACAAACTGCAAGATGCGCAGCAGGCGAAACAGTATCTGTCGCAAGCCGTGGCGCTGGAGCCGCAAAATGCCCGCTTCCTGTTTGAACTCGACTATCTCAACAAGCTGATGGCACAACCGGTTGAACAGCGCCTGCAGCGGCTGGAAGCCAGCAAAGAGATTGTCTTCCTGCGTGATGATCTGACGGTGGAACTGCTCAGCTTGTGGAATGGGTTGGGGCGCTATGACGATGCCGCCGCAGTATTACGTGAGCGGGTGTTCCATCCGTGGGAAGGCGGTGAAGGTAAAGCCACCGGGCAATATCTGCTTAATCAATTACATCGCGCGCTGGCTGCCGTGCAGTCCGGCGACCCGCAAACTGCTATTACGCAACTGCAACAGGCGCTGCACTATCCGCAAAACCTTGGGGAAGGCCGTTTGCCAGGGCAAACGGATAACGACATCTGGTATTTGCTTGGGTATTGCGCGCAGCTGCAAGGCCATTTCGAAGAATCTCAGCGCTACTTCTCCCGTGCGACGCGCGGCGGAAGCACACTGGATGCCGGACGTTACTACAACGACCAGCCAGTGGACTATCTCTTCTGGCAGGGTATGGCGCAGAGAAAACTTGGCGATGATGCAGAGGCGGACGCTCTGTTCAATAGCTTCCTGCAATGGGTTGAGTCGCATCACGACAACGTGCCGGATGTCGATTTCTTTGCCGTATCGCTACCCGACCTGGTGGTGCTGGATACCTCAGCACAAGCAAAACACCAGCAACACTGCCTGTTTATCAATGCGCTCGGGCATCTGGGGCTAGGAAATAGCGCCGCCTGTCAGCGTGAACTTGATGAACTCCTGCAACTCAATCCGGCACATGACAAGGCATTACTGCTGCGTCACGCCATTAACGTAAGGCTTTTCCAGTAACACCCGAAACGGGTGGGGGATAACCTCACCCGAAACCTACTGTACCCTGCGTTTCCCTGAAAGAGGAATCATAATGAATAACGCGCAGACACATTTAAAGATTGGTTACGTCTGGACTATCTGCCTGGTTGCGGCCTGCGGAGGTTTACTGTTTGGCTATGACTGGGTGGTGATCGGCGGGGCAAAACCCTTCTATGAAGCATATTTCTCGATTACCGATCCGGCGCAATCCGGCTGGGCGATGAGTTCCGCGCTGGTTGGTTGTATCTTTGGCGCGCTGATTTCCGGCTGGTGCGCCGATAAATTTGGCCGAAAAATGCCGCTGATTCTTTCAGCGATCCTCTTTAGCGCTTCTGCATGGGGAACTGCCGTCGCCAGTAACTTCGATATGTTTATTGTCTATCGCATTGTGGGTGGTGTGGGGATTGGTCTGGCGTCTGCGTTAAGTCCGCTGTATATCGCCGAGGTCAGCCCGGCGGAAAAGCGAGGTCGCTTTGTTGCCGTTAACCAGCTCACCATCGTCATTGGCGTGCTGGCGGCGCAGCTTATCAACCTGATGATTGCCGAACCTGTTGCCACAGGCGCTACGCAGCAGGCAATTGTTGAAAGCTGGAACGGTCAGACAGGCTGGCGCTGGATGTTTGGTGCTGAATTAGTGCCTGCGGTAATTTTCCTGGTGCTGATGTTCTTTGTACCTGAATCGCCGCGCTGGCTGGTGAAAGCGGGCAAAGCAGATCGTGCGCATGCCATGCTGCAGCGCATTGGTTCGGCGGAATATGCCGGGCAAACGCTGAAAGAGATTGAACATACGCTGCAAAAAGATAATCACAAGGTCGCGTGGTCAACGCTGTTACAACCGCAGATCAAACCGATCGTGATTATTGGCATGGTGCTGGCAGTGTTCCAGCAGTGGTGTGGGATCAACGTTATTTTCAACTATGCGCAGGAGATCTTCGCCTCTGCCGGATTCGACATCAACGGTACGTTAAAATCGATCGTGGCGACAGGGATCATCAATCTGGTCTTTACCCTTGCCGCTCTGCCGTTAGTGGACAAAATTGGCCGTCGTAAACTGATGCTGTTCGGCGCGTCAGGATTGACGGTTATCTACGTACTGATTGCCGGGGCGTACGGGTTGGGCATTATGGGCTGGCCGGTTCTGGTTCTGGTGCTGGCGGCAATCGCGATTTATGCTCTGACGCTGGCGCCGGTGACCTGGGTGCTGCTATCAGAAATTTTTCCCAACCGCGTGCGCGGGCTGGCAATGTCGCTGGGGACGCTGGCGCTGTGGATTGCTTGTTTCCTGCTGACCTATACCTTCCCGCTGCTCAATGCGAGTCTGGGCGCGTCGGGAAGCTTCCTGCTGTACGGTGTGATTTGCGCGATGGGCTTCATCTATGTTCTGCGTAATGTACCGGAAACCAAAGGCGTGACGCTGGAAGCGCTGGAAGAACAGCTGGCGGCGCAGCATACAAAAGTTGGTGCATCAACCCAACCGCGAAGCGCCCGCTAATGGATGGTCTGCTGACGCTACAAAACGCACATCTGCGGATGTGCGTCGATCCGCAGGGCGGTTCTCTATTAAGCCTGGTTTCGTTACAACATCAACAGGCCATTTTACGCGAAGGTCATGGTCAGCGGCCTGGTGATTGCGGCCTGTTCCCGATGCTGCCGGTCGCGAATCGGGTGGCGGGAAATCGTTTTATGCTGCGCGGTGAAGAGGTGGTTTTACCTCAGCATGGCGCAGACGACACTTTCTTCCTGCACGGTGACGGCTGGCTGCAACGCTGGCAGATTATTACCGCTACCCAAAGCGGCTGTTTGCTGCAGTTGCGCAGTTGGCACCCCTGCGGCTACGACTATACGGCGCGGCTTTGTTATCAACTGGAAACCTCAAGCCTGCACGCCTCGTTGACGCTCACTCATTGCGGTGAACAGCCAACGATCTATGGCTGCGGGTTCCATCCGTTTTTCGCCTTTGATAAGCGCAGCACGGCGCAGTTCACCGCCGGCGGTTACTGGCCGGAGGGGGAACAGCATCTGCCGCTGGAATGGCAACGCGATATCCCTTCAGCGGCGGATTTCATGCATGCGCAATACGGTGAGGATAGCTGGCTGAATGTCGGATATTCTGGCTGGAGCGGGCGGGCCGTTATTCAGCGGGATGTGATGAGAGTCACGATTTTAGCGCAAACTCCGTGGTTGATGCTGTTCAGAATGTCGGGTGAGGAGTTCCTGTGCCTGGAGCCGCAAACGCATCCGGTGAATGCCCACAACATGCAGGGGCAGCCGGGATTGCAGGTTTTAGCGCAGGGAGAACGCTGCCATTTTGCGATGCAAATTAGCGTCGAATAGGGCAAAAATCATGTTATCTGCCTGTTAATGCTCTCTTGCGCCAGCCTGCGTTTGTCGCCAGACTATCGCCTCCAAACGGGAGGGATTCATGGCTTTGCATTCCACGCGCTGGCTGGCGCTCGGTTATTTCACCTACTTCTTTAGCTACGGTATCTTTCTGCCTTTCTGGAGCGTCTGGCTCGAAGGGTTAGGGCTGACGCCGGAAACCATCGGTTTACTGCTGGGCGCGGGGCTGATTGCCCGTTTTCTTGGTAGCTTGCTGATTGCACCGCGTGTGAGCGATCCCTCTCGGCTGATCTCAGCGTTACGTATTCTGGCCTTATTGACGTTGGTGTTTGCGCTGGCCTTCTGGGCGGGGACCAACGTGGCGTGGCTGATGGTGGTGATGGTCGGCTTTAACCTGTTTTTCTCGCCGCTGGTGCCGCTGACCGACGCACTGGCCAACACCTGGCAAAAACAGATAACCATGGATTACGGTCGGGTGCGACTGTGGGGATCCGTGGCCTTTGTGATCGGCTCTGCGTTGACCGGCAAACTGGTGAGCCTGTTCGACTATCGGGTGATCCTGGTCCTGTTATCGCTTGGCGCCGCCTCAATGCTGCTGGGCATGATGATTCGCCCGAGCGTGCAGCCAGCGGGTGAAAACCGTCAGCAGGAGAGCGCAGGATGGCCCGCCTGGCGCGCGCTAATAACCCAAAGCTGGCGTTTTCTGGCCTGCGTGAGTCTGCTGCAGGGCGCGCATGCAGCTTATTACGGTTTCAGCGCCATTTACTGGCAGTCTGCCGGGTATTCCGCTTCGGCGGTGGGCTATTTATGGTCATTAGGCGTGGTGGCAGAAGTGATTATTTTTGCGCTCAGCCACAAGCTGTTCCGCCGTTTTAGCGCTCGCGATCTTCTGCTGCTTTCCGCCGTTTGCGGCGTGGCGCGTTGGGGGCTGATGGGCTGGAGCACAGAGCTGCCATGGCTGATTGTGGTGCAAATCCTGCATTGCGGAACGTTTACCGTCTGCCACCTGGCGGCGATGCGTTACATTGCTGCGCGACAGGGCAGTGAGGTGATTCGTCTCCAGGCGGTATATTCTGCGGTGGCGATGGGCGGCAGTATCGCCATTATGACCGTTTTCGCCGGCTATCTGTACCAGAACCTGGGCAGCGGCGTATTCTGGGTGATGGCGCTGGTGGCGCTACCAGCTATTGTTCTGCGCCCGAAAGTGGTGGCGCAGCCTGCGACGTTATGATTCAAGGATTTTGCGGATTTGCTGCTGCTGGTGAGACGTAAGCGCCAGATCCGCATGAATCAGCGGGGGAGAAAACAGCGGTAGCGGCGTGGTGTACGGTGTAATAATCAGCGTTACGCCACGCGGCGCTCCCTCTTTTTGAAAGTCCTGCATCGGCATATGTTTTACGTTGAGCGGCAGCAGCGTCAGTTCGCGCAGCTGTTGCTCTATATGCGCTTCAAGTTGTTCGTTACTACCGGTCAGCAGGATAATCTGCTTTTCGTGCAAATCCTTCTCCTGCATCAGCCAGGCGCCGAAAATAACGGCGACCAGGCCGATCTCTTCTTCTGAAAACTGGACATCGTATTCCGCTTCAAAGCCGTGAATCGCCTCGCGGGTAGTTCGAACCAGCCGGGGATAAAGTCGGCTGAACTCCTCCGGTAGCGTGTTATCAATGCCGATGGCAAACACGCTGCGGTTCAGTGCCTGGGCCAGGTGGATATACAACTGGTCATTCAGCCCTTGCTCGTCGCTGAAGCGCACGTTGCCATACTCGCGAAAACGCAACACCAGCCGCGCAATAGCAAGGCGCAGGCGGCGATCCTGCTGGTGATTATCGCGGATCGGGTCGGGGATGCGGATCATTGAGAATAACAACGCCATAAACAGCGATTCGCCCAGCGGCGCACTTTGCATGACGTGGCGCTGCCAGTGGCGGCCAATTTCCTCGGCGAGCGGATACTCCGCGCAGGATTGCGCCCACCGTTGCTGGAGTGGATTAAACTCCGGGGTGATCCCTGCGTGGTGCTGTAGCAGACAATATTGTAAATACAAGCGCAGGAACTGGATGTCACGACACTCAAACGGCTTCTGTAAGCGCCGGGAGCACAGATTGATGAGCGCATGCAGATTGGTGTCGTCATACAGAGTACGTGCGATACCTTGTTGTTTAAGAGCAATTTTTAAAGTGGGCGTGAAATGCTGAGCGATAAAAGTAGGGCAAATCCGCAGGCCACGGCGCAGCCACTGCAACAGACACAGACGCTGATTTAGCGGGGTTCCTTCGATCGCATAGCCACCATTCTGCGCGGTGGCTATCGTGAGCCGGTGATAGCGCTGGATTTCGAGCCCTGCGCCAATAATATCTTCCTGAACCGTGGCATCATCGACACCATTGAGGCTGCTGAAGGTTTGTGTAGTCGCGATTTGCCCCGGCAGGAAAAGCGTCAGCAGAACCTGGCAACGGCGCTGGGGAGCGGAAAGTACAGATGGCGGAGCAAGCGTTGACATCATCTGTAGGGTCTCCCGTAAGTATGTTTGATAAGAATAGCTAAAGTTTTCTCATAGATTTGAGGAATGGAATGCTTTCCACCAGGAATGCTGGAGAGCGTCACAGAATTTTTAACGTGCGGAACAGATAGCGGGAGTGGAACGCAGCGCGTTAATCCGTTTTTTCACTGTTTTATCTTTTTGTTGAGATATAAAAAATGCCAGAGGGGGGAATGCTGGCGGAGGGAGGTATGAAAATGCTATCTCAGAGAAGTGAAAAACCTAAAGTGAACGTAGCAATACGACGGAGGCAACAGATTCATTACCTCCGTAACAGCTGTCTGGCGTTACTTCTCACGACTCAGCGTTAATCCCACATCGCCGCCCGGATGTACCGCCAGCAGCGTTTCCTTTGAGTAGCCGCTCTCGCTCATCAGACAGGCGCAGGCGGCGTCAAAGATAGCCAGCACCAGTAAAATAGAGGTGGTAGCCAACATGTTCAGCGGGTCGGCCTCGCGCTGTACACCGGTGGAAATCACTAGCCTCGAGGCTTTAGCAATGGCCGAATCGGCGTTTTCAGTCACGCTCAGGATGGGCACATTCCTCGCAGCCAGCCCGGGCAGCAGCCGGGTGAGCTCGTCCGAATTACCCCCGCGCGACAGCATAATCACCAGGTCGTCGGCGCGTAAAAAACCGAGATCGCCATGCGCTGCATCCGTCGCGTTGAGGTAAATCGCCGGACGTTCCACGCAGGCAAGCATATGGGCGACTTTACGTGCTGCAATGCCAGAGGTACCGACGCCGGTGACGACGATTTTGCCCTGACAACCGCGCAGCTCCGCCATCAGCGACTGCCAGACAGGTTCAGTCAGATGCTGCCCCAGACCCGCCAGGGCATCGCTATAGAGCTGGAATACGCCGCTGGCCTGAGACCATGAATCACTCATGCGTCCTCCTGCATCAACTGGCGGTATTTCATATGGTCCTGATACATCTCGTGGAATACCCGATATTTGCGATCGTAGTACTGCTTAATGCGATTAGTCTGCGGGGTAACCGTTTTACCAATCCGGCTCATCGCCGACATTGCTTCCGGGAAGGTATCGAACACGCCCGCGGCGATAGTTCCCATCATGGCGCCACCCAGCAGCATGGCTTCGCTCTCTTCAGGCAGCAGCATCGCACAGCCGGTGGCGTTGGCATGCTCCTGCACGAAGATCGGGTTTTTCGTCCCGCCGCCGCTGGCCATAATGGTATCGATGGTGTAGCCGCTTTGATTCATCGTTTCAATGATATGACGGGTTCCCAGTGCAATGGCCTGGATGGTCGCGAGGTACTGTAACGCCATATCTTCCGGCGTGCGCGACAGCTTCAGTCCAGTGATAGCGCCTGTGAGCGTTGGGTTGGCGCGCGGTGAACGGTTGCCGTGGAAATAGGGCAGGATGTGCATATCGCGGGTTAAAAATGCGATATCTTCCGGCTCACCGGCCATTTTACGCAGCAGCGCATTCAACACTTCATAAATGGTCTGCCCTTGAGATTTCGCCTGGGTCAACAAGGTTTCGTAACAAGGATGCGACTGAATAACGTGGTCGATTAACGCCCCAGTTGCCGACTGCCCACCTTCGTTAAGCCAGTATTCTGGCAGCACTGCTGAGTAGTAAGGACCCCAAACGCCGCCGATAAAACGCGGCTCTTTGGAAATCGCCATGTGTCCGGTAGAGGTGCCGCCAATCAGCGCGACGCGGCGATCGAAATCCGCCACCTCGCCGGAAACACCGCTCGCGCCGAGCGTGCCGAGCGTACCGGCGTGGGCATCGATGATCGAGACGCTGACAGCGGTCCCCGGAATCAGCCCCATTTCGCTGGCGGCCCGCGCAGAAAGACCATGACCGAGCGGTTCGCCCATGGTTTTCACGTAGCGACCAATTTTGGCGGCATCATGTTCCAGCAAGTCTTCCAGCCCAATCTGGCGGAAATAGCTGGCATCCCATTTGTCTTCATGGCCCATATAGGTCCATTTACACACCGTCGAGCACAGTGAGCGTGTGTCATCGCCCGTTGCGCGCCAGGTCAGGAAATCGGGCAGGTCAAAGTAGTATCCCGCATTGGCCCAGGTGTTGGGCATATGTTGCTTCAACCACAGCAGTTTGGGCGTTTGCATTTCCGGGGAGATAATACCGCCAACGTAGTCCAGCACCCGATGATGCAGGGCGTTAATGCGCTCAGCCTGAGTAATGGCGCGGTGATCCATCCACACAATGATATTCTGTTCGCTGCGCCCGGACGGGCTAATGGTCAGCGGTTTACCTTCTTTATCCAACACCACCAGTGAACAGGTCGCGTCAAAGCCCAGACCTTTCACCTGGATAGGGTTGATATCCGACTGGTTAATCGCATCGCGAACCGCGTTACACACTGCCTGCCAGATGTTATCGGAAGACTGCTCAACAAAATCGGCCTGCGGGCGGTAAATCTCGATGGCCCGACTGGCCTGGCCGACCATTCTGCCGTTGAGATCAAACACGCCAGCACGGGCGCTTCCGGTTCCGACATCCACACCAATAAAGTAACTTGCCATAATTTTTTCTCCTGAAATCAGGCTTTACGATTCTGTAATGCGATAAAGAGGATCAGCACCGCGCCCCACAGCGCCATCGTCAGATAGCTGCTGACCCCCAGCAAGTTAAGGCCGCTTTCCAGCATTTGCAGCACAATCAGCGCCAGTACCAGGCCGATAATGCGTCCGAAGCCGCCATCCGGATTGATGCCACCGAGTACGGAGGCAAGGATGGTGACCAGCAGGTAGGACTCACCGTATCCGGCTTTTGCCGAGTTGAATTTCGCCATCATCAGAATGGCGGCGACCCAGCCGAGCAGGGCTGAAATCACGTACACAGAAATTTGTACCCGTACGGTATTCACACCACTGTAGCGGGTAGCCTGTTCATTGGAGCCGACGAGATAAAGACTGCGCCCCAGCGTGGTGTGCTCCAGCAGTACCCATAGCAGGATTGCCACCAGGAAAAAGAGCAACAGCGCCACCGGAATACCCGCAATCGTGGCGTTGCCAAGGTACTGAATGGCGGTCGGGAAACCCGAAATCACCGTCCCGTTGGAGAGCAGAATATTCAGCCCGGAGATAAGTGTCATCGTGCCGAGGGTGGCGAGAATCGGTGAGACGCCGACCCAGGCAATCAGCGCGCCGTTGAGCGTACCGATAGCCACCGCAACGGCTGCGCCTGCCAGCAGCGCCAGCACCAGAAACAGCGGGTTATCCGGATGGGTAACGATAATCGCTGCCATTACCAGCGAGCAGGCGTTCGCCCCGGCAATAATTGACAGGTTAATGCCGCCGGTCAGCATGGTCATACCCATCCCGAGGGCCAGCATGCCGAGGATCGGTAACTGTGAGCCTATCGACTGGAAGTTAGCGACGCTAAAAAAACGGCTGCCAAGCAGGGCTGAGAAAACCAGGGCGACGACCACAATAATCACGCATTGCAGACGAATGATGGCATCACCGGGTAAAAATCTGGCGATTGTTTTCATCTCAAAGCTCCCTTGCCAGTTTGCGTTTTTCGTTCCAGGCCGTGGCACTGATGCTGACCAGGATAATGGCGCCGCTGAATACGGTGTGCCAGTAAGAGGAGACGCTGAGTAGCGTCAGACCATTTTGTAAGAAGGCGAGCAAGACAACGCCGAGCAGGGTTCCGGTCAACGTACCGCGCCCGCCGCTCATGCTGGTTCCGCCGAGTACGACCGCCGCCAGCACCGTCAGCTCAAAGCCGAGCAGCGAATTGGGTGCAACTGACTGGGTGATTTGCGCCTGAACCACGGCGGCAACACCTGCCAGAATGCCCATATAGCCATACACGTAGAAATGCAGCTTCAGCAGATTCAGCCCCAGGCGTGAGGCCGCGTCGCGGTTGCCGCCCATGGCGTAAACCTGACGGCCAAGACGGGTATAGTTCATCAGCACTGCGGTAAAGACGATCACCGCCGCCAGGCACAGCAGGGGCAGGGTCAGGCCGTAGTCGTAGCCATCTGCCGCGGTGAAGGAGAACCAGTTAATGCCGTTCATAAACCAGTCAGGGAAACCGTACAGCCAGGTGCCTTTGGTGGCGTAAACCAGAAGGCCGTAGTAGACGTTCAGCGTGGCGATGGTAATGATGATTGCCGGAACGCGCAGCCAGTAGACCAGGAAGCCATTAATGAGCCCAAGCAGCAGGCCCACCGCAATCGCAATGGTTAACGCCAGAGCGAAGTTGCCGCCGTGGCCGATCACCCAACTGGCCATCGCATACTGGGCAATCGCGGTCATCGCCGGAAATGAGATATCGATCCCACCGGAAATCAGCACCACAAACAACCCGCAGGCGAGAATGCCGAGAATCGCGTAGCTGGTGGCCACATCTGTCAGATTGCCGAGCGAGAGGAACTCATCGGTGCTGACACTTAGCCCAACCGCCAGCGCCACGACCAGCAGGCCCAGCCAGAATTCATGTTGCCCGATTAAACGGGACAGATGCATCTTATTCATTGATTACCTCGACCACTTCAGCAATCTCCTCTTCACGGCAGTGATGAGGATTAAATTCCGCCACCAGTCTGCCGCGACGCATCACCAGCACGCGGTGGCTGTTGTAATATGCTTCCGGAATTTCATCGCAAATCATCAGCACCGCCATACCTTGTTCCGCCAAATCGCGGGCTATCTGGTAAATGCCCTCTTTGTTGGCGATATCCACGCCGACGGTAGGCGAGTCGAGGATCAGGATGCGGGGATTGGTCGCCACCCATTTGGCAATGGCGATACGCTGGGCATTGCCGCCGGAAAGCGTTTTGACCGGCAGGTGCGGATCGGACACTTTGATATTCAGTTCGCGGATTAAATCGGCGACCAGCTTTTGCGCTTTACGATGATCGAGCAAGCCGCTACCGGTGTGCAGTTGATCAAACACCGTGACGATGGTGTTGTCGTAAATCGACTGCTCCATGATCAGCCCCTGCGTCAGGCGATCTTCTGAGACGTAGCCGATCCCGTGCTTAATGGCGTCGTGGTTATTACGAAGCGTGACCGGCTGACCGTTAATACGCATCTCGCCGCTTTCCGGGGGCGTCATGCCAAACAGGCTCAAACAAAGCTCGGTACGCCCGGCGCCCAACAGGCCGACAATCGAGACAATCTCGCCGCCATGCAGCGACAGATTAATGTTCTGGTATTTGCCTCTGCGGCTGAGGTTGCGCAGCTCCAGCAGGGGGTCTCGATCGTCGAATGATTTCTCCGGCAGCGGGCTGTAGTGGAAGCGTTGTCCGGTCATCAGGAAAGCCAGCTCGTGACTGTCCAGTTCGCTGGCAGGATATGTACCCACCAGTTTGCCGTCGCGCATGACGCTGATACGGTCTGCCACTTCCATTACTTCATCCAGACGATGGCTGACAAACACCACGCAAATGCCGGCCGCTTTCAGTTCGTTAACCACCTTCAGCAGGCCATTGACCTCCTGGCGGGTTAGCGAGGCGGTGGGCTCGTCCATAATCACCAGACGCGCATCTGCGGCAATTGCCCGGCAAATAGCGACCAGTTGTCGGTCGGCAATCGAGAGTTTTTCTACTTTTTTATCGGGATCGATATTCACCCCGATACGTTTCATGGCTGCCAGCGCCTGCTGTTTCATAGCACCACGACGCACCCAGATATCACCGCCTGGCAGATAGCGGTTGACCGCGATATTTTCTGCGACGCTAAAGTTGGGGAACAACGACAGATCCTGATAAATAACCTGAATGCCATAATGGGAAGAGAGCTGCGGCGTCAGGTGATGGAACAATTTTCCGTCGAGTAAAATCTGCGCGCCTTTTTCCGGGTGATAAACCCCGGAGATCACTTTAATAATGGTACTTTTACCACAGCCGTTTTGACCCGCCAGACAGTGAACTTCGCCTTTTCTCAGCGTCAGATTCACGTTATCCAGCGCCAGCACGCCCGGGAATTGTTTGCTGATATTCTCAAGAGTGATAAATGCGGTGGTGTCTGCCATGGACAATACCCCTGCGAGCGCCCTGACGGACGCTGAGTGTTAGTTTGGTTGATAGCGCCGACCAGACGGTCGGCGTTAAGGTTCCCTGGTGTTGGCTAAAGCCTTAGAAACCAAGTGATTGTGCGTTGTCTTTGGTGACTTCGAGGATCTTGTTAAAGCGGATCACTTTCTTCTCCGTGTCGATATCGGCTTTCCCTAAACCGTCGATACTCAGATCTGCATTGACTTCTTTGCCCTGCAACAGCTGATCGGCAACCGTTACCAGCGCATAGCCCGCATCTTTTGGATCCCACAGCAGAGCTTTTTTGATATCTCCACGCATCAGGTAAGGCGCAGCCTGCGCTGGCATGGCGATCCCGACAACGGCGATCTTATCTTTGGCGCGTTTTTTCTGCACAGCCTGACCCGCACCAATTGGACCCAGTGAGCCGAAGCCGATAATGCCCTTCATCTGCGGATAGGTTTTCATCAGATCCAGCGTGGTGGCGTAAGATTTATCAATGCTTTCCGCGACCGGCAGGCGTGAAGTGACCTCGAACATTTCCGGATATTTTTCTTTCTGGTACTTAATTGCATAATCAGCCCACGCGTTATGCAGTGGGACCGTCAGCGAACCAACATAGATTGCATACCCGCCTTTGCCGCCCATATTTTTCGCTAACTCATCGACGTTGGCTTGTGCGTATTTTTCACTATCGATGGTTTCGATATCCCACTGACCGATTTGCTCGTCCGGGGATTCGTGCGTCAGGACCACAATGCCTTTATCGCGCGCTTTTTTCAGTACTGGCTCAAGAACCTTGGCATCGTTTGGTACCACGATGATCGCGTTGACGTTTTTGGCGATCAGATCCTCAATCACTTTGACCTGCTGTGCCGGGTCCGGCGTAGACGGACCGGTCTGGTAAGCGTTCACATCCAGTTTTTTTGCTGCTTCGTTAACACCGGTTTCCATGCGGTTAAACCAGGGAATACCAGTGACTTTGGCAACCACAGCAATTTCATATTTTTCCGCCGCAAAGGACGTGCCGGACAACATGCATGCAGAAACCAGGGTTGCACTGAGTAATGCGAGTTTGAATTTCATAGTTGTACCTTTCGTAGGGGGCAGGACATGTCACGGCGTGAAGTTAACAACGAATGGAAGAGGGAATGAATCATAAGTTTGGAGAATGTGATATACGCCCACTATTGTGAATTTATAGAAATAAAATGGTTAGCAATTAGTTAAATTTGAATGATTTTGCATTCAAGTGTTCAAACTAAGTGTTAAATAAACATTAAAATGAAACTTTTAATTAACATTTTATTATCATTTGACTTAGGCTTTGACGCCGAAAAGGTGTTTGGGTGGAATTTTCCGAAGAAGAAATTATCGAAACTGAGAACTGAATCGATACCGGAAAAGGGGGCTCAACATTTTTTCGTTCAATGGTATCCTCGGCACACTTGCGCCAAATACGGCATCATTATTTGTGGCGGTGTTGATTTTTATCGTGGAGAACTCATGCAAGGCGTTAAACGTATCTTTATGACGTTGTTTCTCGCTGTCCTGTCTTTTGGCGCAGGTGCGCATCCCCACAGCTTTATTCATCTGAAAACCGAAGTTGTGAGCGAAAATGATCGGTTCGTCGCGCTAAAAATGCGCTGGACGATGGATGAAATCACGTCGGCGGATCTGCTTTACGACGCGGGGAATGCTAAACCTGGTGATGAAATTTGGAAAAAACTGGCGGCGGAAGTGATGGCCAACGTTCTCGGGCAGCACTATTTCACCGAAGTGTGGCACGATGGGAAAAAGGTAAAGTTTAAAAACAGACCGACGGAATATGGCATGGAGCGTGAAGAACACCAGGCGGTGCTGACGTTCGTTCTGCCGCTGGCCGAAGCTCAACCACTGAGCGGTCAAAAATATACTATTTCAACCTTCGATCCGACCTACTACGTCGATATGAGCTATGACAAAGACAGCGACGCCCGGCTTTCGCAGACCATAAGCCAGCAATGCCATATTTCAATGCATACGCCGACGCCGAATGAAAACATGTTGAGTTTTGCGCAGTCGCTGGATAAAGAAGACGCACCGCCGGAGGATATGGAGTTGGGTAAACAGTTTGCACAGACGGTGACGCTGCAATGTCAGTAGTTTATCAACAACGCGCAGCCAGACGCCGTTGGCTCACGCTATGGCCACTGGCGGTCTTTTTGTTGCTGGCGACAGGCGGGGGGCTGTGGTTGTGGCAGGCCTGGCCTCAGGTAATGATGCACAGTGTCGTCTGGCAGCGCGACGTTAACCAGCAGATGAGCGGGTTGCTGAAAGCGGTTGCCGCGAACCCCACACGTGCGGGCGGATCTCTGCTGTTGTTTAGCTTTATATATGGGGTATTGCACGCATTGGGGCCGGGGCACGGCAAAATCGTCATCACGACCTGGCTTGCGACGCATCCGTCGAAGCTCAAGTCGAGCATTGGGCTGACGCTGGCGTCTTCCCTATTGCAGGGGCTGGTGGCAATAGGACTGGTGGTTGTAGTGCTCACGGTGCTGCAACTGCCTGCCCGACAGCTGCATATGAGCAGTTTCTGGCTGGAGAAAGGAAGTTATGCGCTGGTTGGCGTGTTGGGTGTTTTATTGTGTGTCCGTGCACTAAAGAAATTGCGCCAGCTGATGATGCGCCCGAAATTCACCGCCTTTACGCCGCGCCATGTGCATCACGAGGGCTGCGGCTGCGGGCATCAGCATTTGCCCAAGCCGGAACAACTGCAAAGCGGCGATGACTGGCGCGCCCGGTTGATGATTATTCTCTCTATGGGCATGCGTCCCTGCTCTGGCGCAATTATGGTGCTGCTGTTCAGTAAAGTGGTTGGCGTCTTTAGCTGGGGTATGGCGTCGGCGTTGGCGATGGCGGCAGGAACCTCTTTGACGATTACGTCACTGGCTTTGCTGGTACATAGCTTTCGCTCATTGGCGGTGAAAATTAGCGGGCATAAAGCGCCGGTGCTGTGGCGACAGATTGGCTGGACGACGCTGGCGTTAGCCGGTGGTGCGGTGCTTATTGTTGCTGCGGTAGTGATGTGGATGAGCGCGGTGCCGGTAGGGCGAGGGATAAGACCATTTTAGGTTAGTGAGCGGAATGGTATGACTTGTAGGCCGGATAAGACGCGAAAGCGTCGCATCCGGCACCACAGCAGATTAACGCTTCAGCGCATCGCTCAGTTCGTCACGCATGTTAGCCAGCATGGCTTTAACAACGCGCGGGTTACCTGCAACGATGTTGCCGGTTGCCAGGTAGTTATGACCACCGGTGAAGTCGCAAACCAGTGCGCCAGCTTCACGTGCAATCAGCTCACCTGCTGCGAAATCCCATGGTTTCAGACCGATTTCGAAGTAACCGTCAACGCGCGCAGCGGCAACGTAAGCCAGATCCAGCGCAGCAGAACCTGTGCGGCGGAAGTCAGCGCACTCGGTAAACATTTTGCCAAGAATTTTCATGTAAGAAGCGGCGTGCTGCTTCGCTTTGAACGGGAAACCGGTGGCGATGATGGTGCCGTCCAGATCGCGGGCGGTGCTGCCACGCAGACGATAGCCGTTCAGCTGTGCGCCCTGGCCGCGAGTGGCGGTGAACAGTTCGTTACGCATTGGATCGTAAACAACGGCGACTTCAGTACGGCCTTTAATGCGTACTGCGATAGATACCGCGAAGTGCGGCAGACGTTTTACGAAGTTGGTAGTACCATCCAGTGGATCGATAACCCATTGAACATCCTGATCTTCACCTGCGTGCTCACCGCTTTCTTCGGTGATGATGGTGTGCTGTGGGTAAGATTTGCGAATAGTTTCGATAATAATCGCTTCGGCGGCTTTATCGACGTTAGTCACGAAATCATTGCTGCCTTTCTGGCTGGTTTCTACAGAGTCTGGGGTTTCGTAGTGTTTGGCAATTACATTACCCGCCTTGCGCGCTGCGCGCACGGCGATGGTCAGCATCGGATGCATCGGTCTCTCTCACTGGATGTTAAAGAACGGGAAAACGGCGCAGAGTATAGCAGCGAGTTCGGAATATGTCTTCGTTTTATGATAATATGCCCGAATAATCTTTAGCCGAAGAAATACAATGCTGCAAAATATTCGAATCGTGCTGGTGGAAACCTCTCACACTGGCAACATGGGCTCTGTAGCCCGCGCAATGAAAACCATGGGTTTAACCAATCTGTGGCTGGTAAATCCACTGGTTAAACCGGACTCTCAGGCCATCGCTCTGGCGGCAGGTGCGAGTGATGTAATCGGCAGCGCGCAGATCGTCGATACTCTTGATGAAGCGCTGGCAGGTTGCAGCCTGGTAGTAGGCACCAGTGCGCGCTCCCGTACACTACCGTGGCCGATGCTGGATCCGCGTGAATGCGGTTTAAAAAGCGTCTCTGAAGCGACGAATTCGCCCGTAGCGCTGGTGTTTGGTCGTGAACGTGTTGGCCTGACGAATGAAGAACTGCAGAAGTGCCATTACCACGTCGCTATTGCCGCGAACCCGGAATACAGTTCGCTGAACCTGGCGATGGCGGTGCAGGTCATCTCTTATGAAGTGCGCATGGCCTGGCTGGCAACGCAGGAAAGCGAGAAGACCGCAGAATACGAAGAAGCTGAGTATCCGCTGGTCGATGATTTAGAGCGTTTTTACGGTCATCTGGAACAAACGCTGCTGTCGACCGGGTTTATCCGTGAAGGGCATCCGGGACAGGTGATGAATAAGCTGCGCCGTCTGTTTACGCGCGCGCGTCCTGAGAGCCAGGAGCTGAACATTTTGCGCGGAATTTTAGCTTCAATTGAGCAACAGAATAAAGGCAAGTAAACGTAACGCCTCCGGCAAGTAAAAATGGCACTGAAGGTTAAATACCTGACTAAATTAGTCAAGTAAATAGTTGACTGATTTAGTCGGGAATGTCAGACTTGCCCCTGCTATGCAATACCCCCATTTTACAATAAAAAACCCCGGGCAGGGGCGAGTTTGAGGCTAAGTAAGACATGAGACTGACATCAAAAGGGCGTTATGCCGTGACCGCAATGTTGGACGTTGCGCTCAACTCCGAAACGGGCCCGGTACCGTTGGCTGATATTTCTGAACGTCAGGGAATTTCCCTGTCATATCTGGAGCAGCTGTTTTCCCGTTTGCGTAAAAACGGTCTGGTTTCCAGCGTACGTGGACCAGGCGGCGGGTATCTGCTGGGTAAAGATGCCGGCAGCATCGCAGTAGGTGAAGTAATCAGCGCTGTGGACGAGTCTGTAGATGCGACCCGTTGCCAGGGCAAAGGCGGTTGTCAGGGCGGCGATAAATGCCTGACCCACGCGCTGTGGCGCGATCTGAGCGATCGTCTGACCGGTTTCCTCAACAACATTACGTTGGGCGAACTGGTAAATAATCAGGAAGTTCTGGATGTGTCTGGTCGCCAGCATACCCATGACGCTCCACGCACTAATCGTGCTCAAGACGCGATCGACGTTAAGTTACGCGCATAATAAAAGTATTTTAGAATCAGGCCGGGGTGTTACACACCCCGTTAACACGGTCGTACATCCAGCCGGTTGCCTGATTCCTTGCATTGAAGCGATGTACGGAGTTTATAGAGCAATGAAATTACCGATCTATCTCGACTACTCCGCAACCACGCCGGTGGACCCGCGTGTTGCCGAGAAAATGATGCAGTGTCTGACCCTGGACGGAAACTTTGGTAACCCAGCGTCTCGTTCACACCGTTTCGGCTGGCAGGCTGAAGAGGCGGTAGATATCGCCCGTAACCAGATTGCTGACCTCGTGGGCGCTGACCCGCGTGAAATCGTCTTTACTTCCGGTGCGACTGAATCCGATAACCTGGCGATTAAAGGTGCAGCCAACTTTTATCAGAAAAAAGGCAAGCACATCATCACCAGCAAAACCGAACACAAAGCCGTTCTGGACACCTGTCGTCAGCTGGAGCGCGAAGGGTTTGAAGTCACCTACCTCGCCCCGCAGCGTAACGGCATTATCGACCTGAAAGAACTTGAAGCGGCAATGCGTGACGACACTATTCTCGTGTCCATCATGCACGTGAATAACGAAATCGGCGTGGTGCAGGATATCGCGACTATCGGCGAAATGTGCCGTGCGCGCGGCATCATCTATCACGTTGATGCGACCCAGAGCGTGGGCAAGCTGCCTATCGATCTGAGCCAACTGAAAGTTGATCTGATGTCCTTCTCCGGCCACAAAATCTACGGTCCGAAAGGTATCGGTGCGCTGTACGTGCGTCGTAAACCGCGTATTCGTATTGAAGCGCAGATGCATGGCGGCGGTCACGAGCGCGGTATGCGTTCCGGTACGCTGCCTGTGCACCAGATCGTCGGCATGGGTGAAGCTTACCGTATCGCTAAAGAAGAGATGGAAACCGAGATGGCGCGCCTGCGCAGTCTGCGTAACCGTCTGTGGGACGGCGTGAAAGATATGGAAGAAGTGTATCTTAACGGCGATCTCGAGCAGGGCGCACCGAACATTCTCAACGTTAGCTTCAACTATGTTGAAGGCGAATCGCTGATTATGGCGCTGAAAGATCTGGCTGTATCCTCCGGTTCTGCATGTACTTCTGCAAGCCTGGAGCCATCCTACGTGCTGCGCGCGCTGGGGATGACCGACGAGCTGGCACATAGCTCAATTCGTTTCTCTTTAGGTCGTTTCACTACCGAAGAAGAGATTGACTACGCCATTAATCTGGTTCGCAACTCCATCGGCCGCCTGCGTGACCTTTCTCCGCTGTGGGAAATGTTCAAACAGGGCGTGGATCTGAACAGCATTGAATGGTCACATCACTAATCGGTACCGATAAGGAGAATTCAGCATGGCTTACAGCGAAAAAGTAATCGATCATTACGAGAATCCACGTAACGTGGGTTCTTTTGACAACAGCGACGAGAACGTGGGCAGCGGCATGGTGGGTGCACCAGCCTGTGGCGACGTGATGAAGTTGCAGATTAAAGTCAACAATGAAGGTATCATTGAAGACGCGCGTTTCAAGACTTACGGCTGCGGTTCCGCTATTGCTTCCAGCTCTCTGGTTACCGAATGGGTAAAAGGGAAATCTCTGGACGAAGCACAGGCGATTAAAAACACCGATATCGCCGACGAGCTTGAACTGCCACCGGTGAAAATTCACTGCTCTATTCTGGCTGAAGACGCGATTAAAGCCGCGATTGCGGATTACAAAAGCAAACGTGAAGCAAAATAATTAAGAGTTGAGGTTTTATTATGTCGATTACCTTAAGCGACAGTGCAGCAGCGCGTGTAAATACCTTCCTGGCAAACCGCGGTAAAGGGTTTGGTCTGCGTCTGGGCGTGAGAACCTCCGGCTGCTCAGGTATGGCCTATGTACTGGAATTTGTTGACGAGCCGGCGGCTGAAGATACCGTGTTTGAAGACAAAGGCGTTAAAGTTGTGGTCGACGGTAAGAGCCTGCAATTCCTCGACGGTACGCAGTTAGACTTCGTCAAAGAAGGTCTGAACGAAGGGTTTAAGTTTACTAACCCGAACGTGAAAGACGAATGTGGATGCGGCGAAAGCTTCCACGTGTAACGCGCTTACCGATAACCCCACCGTGGTCGCCTGCGCGTGGGGTTTGTTTTACCTGACTCTCTGGTTTTGCTCCCGTGAACAACAGAGAATCGATGCCCTGAGAATGTTATGGACTACTTCACCCTCTTTGGCTTACCGGCCCGTTATCAGCTCGATACTCAGGCGCTGAGCCTACGTTTTCAGGATCTACAACGTCAGTATCATCCTGATAAATTTGCCAGCGGTTCCCAGGCGGAACAACTTGCTGCGGTTTCGCAGTCCGCCACTATCAACCAGGCCTGGCAAACGCTGCGTCATCCTTTGATGCGCGCCGAATACTTATTGTCTTTACACGGCTTTGACATCCGTAGCGAGCAGCACACGGTGCGCGATACCGCGTTTCTGATGGAACAACTGGAGCTGCGGGAAGAGCTGGACGAAATTGAACAGGCAAAAGACAGTCAACGTTTAGATGCGTTTATGCAACGCGTCAACGAAATGTATAACGTTCGTCATCAACTGATGGTGGAACAGCTGGATAGCGAGACGTGGGACGCAGCGGCAGATACCGTGCGTAAGCTGCGTTTTCTCGATAAACTGCGAAGCAGTGCAGAACAACTCGAAGAAAAACTGCTCGATTTTTAATTTCCGGAAGCGAAAATGGCCTTATTACAAATTAGTGAGCCTGGTCTGAGCGCCGCGCCGCACCAGCGTCGTCTGGCGGTAGGTATCGATTTAGGCACCACCAACTCCCTGGTTGCGACCGTACGCAGCGGCCAGGCCGAAACGTTGGCAGACCATGAAGGTCGCCACCTGTTGCCGTCAGTGGTTCACTATCAGCAGCAGGGTTATTCTGTCGGTTACGATGCCCGCGCCAATGCTGCGCTGGATACGGCAAACACCGTCAGTTCGGTAAAACGCATGATGGGCCGCTCTCTGGCGGATATCCAGGCGCGTTACCCGCATCTGCCATATACGTTCCAGGCAAGCGAAAACGGCTTGCCGATGATTGAAACCGCTGCCGGATTGCTTAATCCGGTGCGCGTCTCCGCGGATATTCTGAAAGCGCTGGCCGCGCGGGCAACCGAATCACTGTCCGGCGAACTGGATGGCGTGGTAATCACCGTTCCGGCTTACTTTGACGATGCACAGCGTCAGGGGACCAAAGACGCCGCGCGTCTGGCGGGCCTGCACGTATTGCGTCTGTTGAACGAACCGACCGCAGCTGCGATTGCCTATGGTCTGGACTCCGGTCAGGAAGGCGTGATCGCGGTCTACGATCTTGGCGGCGGTACTTTTGATATTTCTATTCTGCGCCTGAGCCGCGGCGTGTTTGAAGTGCTGGCGACCGGCGGTGATTCCGCGCTCGGCGGCGACGATTTTGACCATCTGCTGGCCGATTATATTCGCGAGCAGGCTGGCGTGGCCGATCGTAGCGATAACCGCGTACAGCGTGAACTGCTGGATGCCGCGATTGCCGCGAAAATCGCGCTTAGCGACGCTGATTCTGTAACGGTTAACGTGGCGGGATGGCAGGGTGAAATCACCCGTGAAACCTTTAATGAACTCATTTCCTCACTGGTCAAGCGTACGCTGCTGGCCTGCCGTCGCGCGCTGAAAGATGCGGGCGTGGAGCCGCAGGATGTGCTGGAAGTGGTGATGGTCGGTGGTTCAACTCGCGTGCCATTGGTGCGTGAACGCGTCGGTGAATTTTTTGGCCGTACGCCGCTGACTTCTATCGACCCGGACAAAGTGGTCGCTATTGGTGCGGCAATCCAGGCAGATATTCTGGTCGGAAATAAACCAGACAGCGAAATGCTGCTGCTGGACGTTATCCCGCTGTCCCTGGGACTGGAAACCATGGGCGGTCTGGTGGAGAAAGTGATCCCACGTAACACCACTATCCCGGTGGCGCGCGCGCAGGACTTTACCACCTTTAAAGATGGCCAAACCGCGATGTCCATTCACGTAATGCAAGGCGAGCGTGAGCTGGTGCAGGACTGCCGTTCACTGGCGCGTTTTGCGCTGCGCGGCATCCCGGCATTGCCAGCTGGCGGCGCACACATCCGCGTGACCTTCCAGGTGGATGCCGATGGCCTGCTGAGCGTCACCGCCATGGAAAAATCCACCGGCGTTGAGTCCTCAATTCAGGTCAAACCGTCCTACGGTCTGACCGACAGTGAAATCGCCTCCATGATTCAGGATTCGATGAGTTTTGCCGAGCAGGACGTTAAAGCCCGTATGCTGGCAGAACAGAAAGTCGAAGCGGCACGCGTACTGGAAAGTTTATCCGGTGCGTTGAACGCTGATGCCGCGCTGTTAAGCGCCGCAGAACGTCAGGCTATCGACACCGCCGCCGCGCATTTGAGCGAGGTTGCACAGGGTGACGATGTTGACGCGATAGAACAAGCCATTAAAAACGTAGACAAACAAACCCAGGAATTCGCCGCTCGCCGCATGGACAAGTCCGTCCGTAGCGCGCTGAAAGGCCATTCCGTGGACGAGGTTTAATATGCCAAAGATTGTTATTTTGCCTCATCAGGATCTCTGTCCCGATGGCGCAGTTCTGGAAGCTGAGACCGGCGAAACCATTCTTGACGTTGCCCTGCGTAACGGTATCGAGATTGAACACGCCTGTGAAAAATCCTGTGCCTGCACAACCTGCCACTGCATCGTACGTGAAGGTTTTGATTCTTTGCCGGAAAGCACAGAAGAAGAAGACGACATGCTGGATAAAGCCTGGGGACTGGAGCCGGAGAGCCGTTTAAGCTGTCAGGCACGTGTCACCGAGGACGATTTAGTGGTCGAAATCCCACGTTACACAATCAATCATGCACGTGAGCATTAACAGAGGGTAGTATGGGACTGAAGTGGACCGATAGCCGTGAAATCGGCGAGGCGCTGTACGACGCGTTCCCCGATCTCGACCCCAAGACCGTTCGTTTCACCGATCTGCACCAGTGGATCTGTGACCTGGAAGAGTTCGATGATGATCCTCAGGCATCGAACGAAAAAATCCTTGAGGCCATTTTGCTGGTCTGGCTGGACGAAGCCGAATAAGTCAACGGGCTGCCCACGGGTGGCCCGTTTTCCTGTATGCGCGAAAATAAGGATAAATAAAATGACAGAAGCCATGAAAATTACGCTTTCCACGCAACCCGCTGATGCCCGCTGGGGTGAAAAGGCGACATACAGCATTAATAATGATGGCATTACCCTGCACCTGAACGGAAAAGATGACCTCGGCCTTATCCAGCGCGCCGCCCGTAAAATTGACGGCCTGGGTATTAAACATGTCCAACTGGATGGTGAAGGCTGGGATACTGAACGTAGCTGGGCGTTCTGGCAGGGCTACAAAGGGCCAAAAGGCACCCGCAAAGTTGAGTGGGCCGCTCTGGATGAGGCGCAGCGCAAAGAGCTGGATAACCGCCTGAAAATTATTGACTGGGTGCGCGATACCATTAACGCCCCGGCAGAAGAGCTGGGCCCGGAACAGCTGGCGCAACGCGCAGTAGACCTGCTGTGCTCTGTTGCCTGCGATAACGTCTCTTACCGCATCACTAAAGGCGAAGATCTGCGCGAGCAGAACTACATGGGATTGCATACCGTAGGTCGTGGCTCCGAACGTCCTCCGGTGCTGCTGGCGCTGGATTACAATCCAACTGGCGATAAAGAAGCCCCGGTTTATGCCTGCCTGGTGGGTAAGGGAATTACTTTTGATTCCGGCGGTTACAGCATCAAGCAAAGCGCATTTATGGACTCAATGAAGTCCGACATGGGCGGTGCGGCAACGGTGACCGGCGCGCTGGCGTTTGCTATCACCCGTGGCCTGAACAAGCGTGTTAAGCTGTATCTGTGCTGTGCGGATAACCTGATCAGCGGCAACGCCTTTAAACTCGGCGATATCATTCACTATCGCAACGGTAAAAAAGTTGAAGTGATGAATACCGATGCCGAAGGACGACTGGTACTGGCCGATGGCCTGATCGACGCCAGCGCGCAGAAACCGGAACTGATTATTGATGCTGCCACGCTGACCGGCGCGGCGAAAACTGCGCTGGGCAACGATTACCATGCGCTGTTCAGCTTTGACGATCAACTGGCTACCCGTCTGCTGGCAAGTGCGGCGCAAGAAAACGAGCCGTTCTGGCGTCTGCCGTTGGCAGAGTTCCACCGTAGCCAACTGCCGTCTAACTTTGCCGAGCTGAATAACACCGGCAGCGCGGCCTACCCGGCTGGCGCAAGCACCGCGGCGGGCTTCCTGTCCCATTTTGTGGAAAACTATCAGCAAGGCTGGCTGCATATCGACTGCTCTGCAACCTATCGCAAAGCGCCGGTTGAGCAGTGGTCTGCGGGCGCAACTGGTCTGGGTGTGCGCACGATTGCGAATCTGCTGACCGCGTAATTTATGACTGTATGGCCGGATAGCGTTTCGCGCATTCGGCCTACACGTACTCATCCAATTTGTGGTTCTTATGTCTGAAACAAAAAACGAATTAGAAACCCTGCTGGAGCAAGCGGCGACAGAGCCCGCGCATCGTCCGGCATTTTTCCGTACTTTACTGGAGTCTACCGTCTGGGTGCCGGGTACTGCCGCAGAAGGCGAGGCGGTGGTTGAAGACAGCGCCCTCGACCTTCAGCACTGGGAAAAAGAAGACGGCACAACCGTGATCCCGTTCTTCACCTCCCTGGAAGCTCTGCAGCAGGCGGTTGAAGATGAGCAGGCATTTGTCGTCATGCCGGTGCGTACATTGTTTGAAATGACGCTCGGCGAAACGCTGTTTCTCAACGCGAAATTGCCGACCGGCAAAGAATTTATGCCGCGTGAAATCAGCCTGCTGATGGGGGAAGAGGGGAATCCGCTCAGCACCCAGGAAGTACTGGAAGGCGGTGAATCGCTGATCCTCTCTGAAGTCGCTGAACCTCCGGCGCAGATGATTGACTCGCTGACTACTCTGTTTAAAACCATTAAGCCGGTAAAACGCGCGTTTCTCTGCTCAATCAAAGAAAGCGCGGAAGCCCAGCCGAATCTGCTGATTGGTATTGAAGCGGAAGGGGATATTGAAGAGATCATCCACGCTGCGGGCAGCGTCGCGACCGATACACTGCCGGGTGATGAACCCATTGACATCTGCCAGGTGAGGAAAGGTGAGAAGGGCGTGAGCCACTTTATCACTGAGCACATCGCACCGTTCTATGAACGTCGCTGGGGCGGTTTCCTGCGCGACTTTAAACAGAATCGGATTATCTGAGTGAAGGAAAGCCGCCCCGAAAGGCGGCTACCTGGCTTACTTGCTCTGGGCGCTGAACGTCACGCGTGCAGAATTACCTGAGTAACTCCGATCACCGTGAAGACACAATGCACCAGATACAACAAGCACGATACAGAAGTATCGTATCTTCATTGCGCGGTCCATGCGAAGACCGCATCACGACAGCACCACTGGCGATAATGCCGTGATAGCAAGCACTGATGTACGCTTGCATATACGGCCATGGGACATCCTTTCCTGAAACCAGTGCCCGCTTGCGAGGCGGCGAAAAGGGCCGGAAAAGATAATACCTCAAATAGTGAATAGTTTCGCCGCTAATTAACTTGACATTCACTCCCTTAAAAGGGACTATTTGCCCACTGATGTACGCTTGCATTGCTATGGTGACATAGCCTGCTGGAAAGGCCGCGAACCGGACCAGCACAAAAAAACCGCTCATTTGAGCGGTTTTTTTGTGGACGAAAAAGATGAATAAATCAGATTTTATTTAGCCTCAGATGGTTCTACCGGTAAATCGTTACGCGCTCCCCACTCGCTCCATGCGCCGTCATACAATGCGACGTTAGAAACGCCCAGCGTGGCAAGTGCCAGCACCACGACGGCAGCCGTTACGCCGGAGCCGCAACTGGCAATAATAGGACGGTCAAAGCTCACGCCGTGGCTGAAGAAAATAGCATCCAGTTCATCGGTGGTTTTCAGTTCGCCGTCACGAACCAGCTCTGTCCAGGGTACGTTAAGCGCACCCGGCACATGACCACGTTTCAGACCTGGACGCGGCTCATCAACTTCGCCATTAAAACGCGCAGCCGGACGGGCATCGACGATCTGCGCCGTTTTTTCATGACTGGCCAGCAGTACATCGGTAACGCGCACTACTGCGTCAGGCGTATAGGCCACGTTAAATTCACCTTCAGGTAAATCCTCATCGCCTTCCTTGAGCATTAGATCATCGCGCTTCCAGCCTGCCAGACCGCCCGCCAGAATGGAGACATTTTCGACGCCAAATGTCCGCAGCATCCACCATGCGCGTGGCGCGGAAAACAGATTACCGTCATCGTAGATAACCAGATGCTTATCTTGATCAACGCCCAGTTCGCGCATCGCAACGGCAAAAGCTTCCGGGCGCGGCATCATATGCGGTAGCGGTGAGGTATGATCGGAAAGCGCTTCAATATCAAAAAAGACTGCGCCAGGAATATGGCCCGCACGATACTCCTCGCCAACATCGCGATCTTCCTGTCCTGGAGGTGCCATCCGGGCATCAAGAATTTGTATTTCCGGGTCGTCAATGTGTTCGGCAAGCCAGTCGGCAGCGACAAAGAAGGCGGTGGTCATAGGCATCTCCATTTTTACCAGGTTTTGGCAAATTGTCGGATGTTTACCGTAAAGCGACAAGTAAAACAGGCTGATTTGTCAGGTGAATCCACATTAATCACTAAAATTAAGACAACGTTGTTCAGTTACTGACTTCCACCGCCGGAAATCTGACGCATAATAGTTGTTCTACGTAGCTAACGGGCCACTACGGCCAGGGATGAAAAATGAAACATTTACGCGTAGCGGCCTGCATGCTGATGCTGGCACTGGTCGGGTGCGATAATAATAACGAAAAATCACCGACGGCTGCGAAGCCTGATGCGCCTGCGCCACAGACAGCGCCAGCAAAAGATAAGGCTCAATTACAAAAACTGATGCAGCAAAGCCAGGGCAAGTCGCTAACGTTGCTGGATGCCTCAGAGGTCCAGCTCGACGGTGCGGCAACGCTCGTGTTGACCTTCTCCATTCCCCTCGATCCGGAACAAGATTTTTCCCGCGTCGTGCACGTTGTTGATAAAAAAAGCGGCAAAGTGGATGGTGCCTGGGAGCTGGCGCCAAATCTGAAAGAGCTACGCTTACGCCATCTGGAACCTAACCGGGAACTGGTTGTTACCATTGAGCGTGATTTGCTGGCGCTGAATAAAGCGACGTTCGCTATTGATTATGAAAAAAACATTACCACTCGCGACGTCCAGCCAAGCGTAGGGTTTGCCAGTCGCGGCTCGCTGCTGCCGGGAAAAGTGATTGAAGGGCTGCCGGTGATGGCCCTTAACGTTAATAGCGTAGATGTGAACTTCTTTCGCGTGAAGCCTGAGTCGCTCGGTGCGTTTGTCAGCCAGTGGGAATACCGCAATTCGTTGACTAACTGGGAATCTGACAATCTGCTGAAAATGGCGGAACTGGTGTATACCGGACGCTTTGACCTCAATCCTGCGCGCAACACCCGTGAGAAGCTGCTGTTGCCGCTGAGCGATATCAAGCCGTTGCAGCAAGCAGGTGTTTACATCGCGGTGATGAATCAGGCTGGACAATACAACTACAGTAATGCCGCTACGCTGTTCACGCTCAGCGATATTGGTGTGTCTGTACACCGTTACCATAATCAACTGGATGTCTTTACGCAGAGTCTGGAAAACGGCGCCGCGCAGCAGGGGATTGAGGTCACGTTACTCAATGAAAAAGGACAGACGTTGGCGCAGGCTACCAGCGACGCTCAGGGTCATGTAAAACTGGAGACTGATAAAGACGCGGCTTTATTGCTGGCCCGCAAAGACGGGCAAACCACGCTGCTGGATCTGAAGCTCCCGGCGTTGGATCTGGCTGAATTTGATATTGCCGGTGCGCCGGGATACAGCAAGCAGTTCTTTATGTTCGGCCCACGCGATCTCTATCGTCCTGGCGAAACGGTGATTCTCAACGGATTACTGCGTGACAGCGATGGCAAAACGTTGCCCGACCAGCCGGTGAAGCTGGAGGTCGTGAAGCCCGACGGACAAGTGTTACGCTCGGTGGTTAGCCAACCGGAAAACGGCTTGTACCGCTTTAGCTGGCCGCTGGACACCAACGCGCCAACGGGTATGTGGCATATTCGTGCTAATACGGGCGACAACCAGTCACGGATGTGGGATTTCCACGTCGAAGATTTTATGCCTGAGCGGATGGCGCTCAATCTCTCCGCCAATAAGATCCCGGTGGCACCAACTGATGACGTGAAGTTTTCGGTAGTGGGCTACTACCTGTACGGCGCGCCCGCTAACGGCAATGCTCTGCAAGGGCAGCTTTTCCTGCGCCCGCTGCGCGAAGCGGTGCAGGCATTGCCGGGGTTCCAGTTTGGTAATATTGCCGAAGAAAATCTTTCCCGCAGCCTCGATGAAGTTCAGCTCACGCTGGATGACCACGGACGCGGCGAAGTGACCACCAACAGCCAGTGGCAGGAGACGCATTCCCCGTTACAGGTGGTTTTGCAAGCCAGTCTGCTGGAGTCGGGGGGCCGTCCGGTGACGCGTCGGGTTGAGCAAGCCATCTGGCCTGCGGATACGCTGCCGGGCATTCGTCCGCAGTTTGCAGCGAAAGCCGTCTATGACTACCGCACCGATACCACCGTGAATCAGCCTATCGTTGATGAAAACAGCAACGCCGCTTTCGACATTGTGTATGCCGATGCGCAAGGCGAGAAAAAAGCGGTGTCCGGTTTGCAGGTGCGTTTGATCCGCGAGCGACGAGATTATTACTGGAACTGGTCTGAAGGCGAGGGCTGGCAATCACAGTTCGATCAAAAGGATTTGGTTGAAGGTGAGCAGACTCTGGATCTTAAGGCCGATGAAACCGGTAAAGTCAGCTTCCCGGTTGAGTGGGGCGCCTATCGTCTGGAAGTGAAAGCTCCGAATGATGCGGTGAGCAGCGTACGCTTCTGGGCCGGTTATAGCTGGCAGGATAACAGCGACGGCAGTGGGGCTGTGCGTCCCGATCGCGTGACGCTGAAACTGGACAAACCCAGCTATCGTCCCGGTGATACCATGAATCTGCACGTTGCCGCTCCCGCTGCTGGCAAAGGTTATGCGATGGTGGAATCCAGCGAAGGCCCGCTGTGGTGGCAAGAAATAGACGTACCGGCGGATGGTCTTGATATCTCCATCCCAATCGATAAAACCTGGAATCGCCACGATTTGTATCTTAGTGCGCTGGTGGTTCGTCCTGGCGACAAGTCCCGTTCGGCAACGCCAAAACGGGCGGTCGGTTTACTGCATTTGCCGTTAGGTGACGAAAACCGTCGTCTGGCGCTGGCGCTGGAAAACCCGGCGAAAATACGTCCAAACCAGCCGTTGACCGTCAAGATTAAATCCAGCGTCAAAAATGGCGACGTACCAAAACAGGTTAACGTGCTGGTCTCTGCCGTTGATAGCGGGGTGCTGAACATTACCGATTACGCCACGCCGGATCCGTGGCAGGCGTTTTTCGGGCAAAAACGCTATGGCGCGGATATTTATGATATTTACGGCCAGGTGATCGAAGGGCAAGGACGCCTGGCGGCGCTGCGCTTTGGTGGTGATGGCGATGAATTAAAACGCGGCGGTAAGCCACCGGTTAATCACGTCAATATCGTGGCGCAACAGGCGCTGCCGGTCACGCTTAACGAGCAGGGCGAAGGTACGGTGACGTTACCTATCGGTGATTTCAACGGCGAGCTGCGGGTAATGGCGCAGGCCTGGACGACGGAAGACTTTGGCAGCAGCGAAAGCAAAGTGATTGTCGCCGCGCCGGTAATTGCTGAACTGAATATGCCGCGTTTTCTGGCGGGAGGCGATACCTCGCGCCTGACGCTGGACGTGACCAACCTGACTGACAAACCGCAAACGCTGAATATTAAGCTCGCGGCCAATGGTTTACTGGAGCTGATGGGGCAAGATCCCGCGCCGGTAAATCTGGCGCCAGGCGTAAGGACTACGCTGTTTATTCCGGTGCGCGCGCGGGAGGGTTTTGGCGATGGCGAAATTCAGGCAGAAATTAGCGGTCTGACTTTACCGGGTGAAACGCTGCCTGTTCAGCATAAACAGTGGAAGATTGGCGTGCGTCCGGCGTTCCCGGCGCAAACCGTTAATAACGGTGTCGCACTTCAGCCGGGCGCGACCTGGCAGCTTCCGGGCGAAGAACTGACCAATTTCTCCCCTGTGACGATGCAGGGGCAACTGCTGTTCAGCGGTAAGCCGCCGCTAAACCTGGCGCGCTATATCCGCGAGCTGAAAGCGTACCCTTACGGTTGTCTGGAGCAAACGGCGAGCGGGTTGTTCCCATCCTTATACACCAACGCTGCGCAATTGAAGGCGTTAGGTATTGTGGGCGACAGTGATGAAAAACGTCGTGCGGCAGTTGATATTGGGATTTCCCGTTTAGTGCAGATGCAGCGTGATAACGGCGGTTTTGCGCTGTGGGATAAAAACGGGTCGGAAGAGTACTGGCTGACCGCGTATGTCATGGATTTCCTCGTCCGGGCAAATGAACAGGGCTACAGTGTCCCGGTAGAGGTGATTAACCGGGGCAACGAGCGGCTACTGCGCTATTTGCAGGATCCGGGCATGATGTCGATTCGCTATACCGATGACTCTTCAGCAAGCCGGTTTGCCGTACAAGCCTACGCTGCGTTGGTTCTGGCACATCAGCAAAAAGCTCCGCTTGGCGCATTGCGTGAGATCTGGGAGCGTCGTGCGCAAGCAGCCTCTGGTTTACCGCTGTTACAACTGGGGATCGCGCTGAAAAATATGGGCGATGCCAACCGCAGTGAACAGGCGTTGACGCTGGCCCTGAATACACCGCGCCGCGATACGCAACAGTGGATGGCGGATTACGGCAGTGCCTTACGGGATAACGCGTTGATGCTGGCCTTGCTCGAAGAGAACAAGATCAAACCTGACGTGCAGAATACGCTGCTGAACACGTTGTCAGAACAGGCCTTTGGACAGCGCTGGCTCTCGACTCAGGAAAATAATGCGTTGTTCCTTGCCGCGCGTACGTTACAGGATTTGCCTGGTACGTGGCAGGCGCAAACGTCACTCTCGGAACAATCATTAGCAGGGGATAAATCGCTAACCCGCAATCTGGATGCCGATGCGCTGTCTACGCTGAGCGTCACCAATACCGGTAATCTACCGCTGTGGTTGCGTCTGGATGTGAGTGGTTATCCACAAACCGCACCGACGCCTGCCAGCAACGTTCTGCATATTGAGCGGCAAATCCTGGGAATTGACGGAAATAGCAAATCGCTGGATTCGCTGCGTAGCGGCGAACTGGTGCTGGTCTGGCTGGAGGTAAAAGCCAGCCAGAACGTGCCGGATGCGCTGGTGGTCGATTTACTGCCAGCAGGACTGGAACTGGAAAACCAGAATCTGGCCAACGGCAGCGCCAGCCTGCAGGATAGCGGCAGCGAAGTGGCGAATCTGCTCAATCAGATGCAGCAGGCAGATATCCAGCACGTTGAGTTCCGTGACGATCGCTTTGTCGCCGCGGTGGCGGTCAACGAAGGACAGCCAGTTACGCTGGTGTATCTGGCGCGGGCGGTAACGCCGGGGACCTACCAGGTTCCTGTCCCGCAGGTGGAATCAATGTATGTTCCGCAGTGGCGCGCGACCGGTGCGACAGAGGGACTTTTGATTGTCAGACCGTAAATGATACGCAGGTTGGGTAAACGCGGCTGCTGGCTCTGGCTGGCAGCCGTTGCACTATTGTTTGTGGCGGCGGTTTGGGCGGCAGATAAAATCTGGCCGCTGCCGCTGCACGAAGTCGATCCGGCGCGGGTCGTGGTAGCTCATGATGGTACGCCGCTGTGGCGCTTCGCCGATGCGGATGGTATCTGGCGGTATCCGGTAACGATTGATGAGGTGTCGCCCCGCTACCTTGAGGCGTTAATTAACTACGAAGACCGCTGGTTCTGGAAGCATCCCGGCGTCAACCCGTTTTCAGTACTGCGCGCGGCATGGCAAGACCTCTCCTCTGGGCGTGTGGTTTCTGGCGGCAGTACGCTCACCATGCAGGTCGCACGATTACTCGATCCCCATCCGCGAACCTTTGGCGGCAAGTTTCGCCAACTCTGGCGCGCATTGCAGCTGGAATGGCATCTCTCCAAACGCGACATCCTGACACTGTATCTCAACCGCGCGCCGTTTGGCGGTACGCTGCAGGGCGTGGGGGCGGCAAGCTGGGCTTATCTTGGTAAATCACCCGCGCAATTGAGTTACTCCGATGCCGCGCTGCTGGCTGTTTTGCCACAGGCGCCGAGCCGTCTGCGTCCGGATCGCTGGCCGGACCGTGCTGAAGCGGCGCGTAATAAAGTGCTCGAACGTATGGCGACCCAGGGCATTTGGCCTGCCAGACAGGTGCAGGAGTCGCGTGAAGAACCGGTCTGGCTGGCACCCCGGCAAATGCCGCAGTTAGCACCGTTATTCTCGCGCATGATGCTGGGAAAAAGCCGAAGCGATAAAATCGTGACTACCCTTGATGCCGGATTGCAGCGTCAACTGGAAGAGCTGGCGCAAAACTGGAAGGGGCGCTTACCTGCGCGCAGTTCGCTGGCGATGATCGTGGTCGATCACACCGATATGAGCGTACGTGGCTGGGTGGGGTCGGTAGATATGAATGACGACTCCCGTTTTGGTCATGTGGATATGGTGAATGCGATCCGTTCGCCTGGCTCGGTGCTGAAGCCGTTTGTTTATGGCCTGGCGCTGGATGACGGACTCATTCATCCCGCTTCGTTATTGCAGGATGTCCCGCGGCGAACCGGGGACTATCGACCGGGGAATTTTGACAGCGGTTTTCATGGCCCGGTGAGCATGAGCGAAGCGCTGGTGCGCTCGCTGAACTTACCCGCCGTGCAGGTACTCGAAGCCTATGGCCCGAAGCGTTTTGCCGCATCGTTACGTAACGTCGGCTTACCGCTGTATCTGCCCGCAGGGGCTGCGCCGAATCTGTCGCTGATTTTAGGTGGCGCGGGGGCAAGGCTGGAAGATATGGCCGCAGCGTACAGCGCCTTTGCCCGCCAGGGAAAAGCGGGAAAACTGCGTCTGCAGCCGGGTGATCCACTACTGGAACGTCCGTTGATGTCGGCGGGCGCGGCGTGGATTATTCGCCGCATTATGGCTGACGAAGCGCAACCGCTGCCGGATAACGCGCTGAGCAGAGTGGTCCCTCTGGCGTGGAAAACGGGTACCAGCTATGGCTATCGCGATGCCTGGGCGATTGGCGTTAATGCGCGTTATGTGATCGGTATCTGGACCGGCAGGCCCGACGGTACGCCAGTGGTGGGGCAGTTTGGTTTCGCCAGCGCCGTACCGTTGCTCAATCAGGTCAACAATCTTTTGCTCTCTCGCGGGACAAATCAGCCGGAAGATCCACGCCCTGAATCCGTGAGTCGCGGTGTGGTGTGCTGGCCGGGCGGGCAATCTCTTGCCCCCGGTGACAGCAACTGCCGTCGCCGTCTGGCAACCTGGTTACTGGATGGCAGTCAGCCGCCAACGTTATTATTGCCCGATCAGGAAGGGGTTAATGGCATTCGTTTTCCTGTCTGGCTGGATGATGAAGGCAAACGTGTGGCGGCGGATTGCCCGCAGGCGCACGAGCAAACGTTAATCGTTTGGCCGTTGCCGCTGGAGCCATGGCTACCGGAATCAGAACGTCGTGGGGCGAGATTACCGCCAGTTTCTGCCACATGTCCGCCGCTGGGACAAGACGCTTCGCAGCCGTTGCAGTTGACAGGCATTCGTGATGGCGCGATTGTGAAGCGTTTACCCGGTTCTGCTCAAGCCTCATTGCCGGTGCAAACCAGCGGTGGGAGCGGTGAACGCTGGTGGTTTCTTAACGGTGAAAGGCTGGATGAACGCGGACGTCGTCTTACGCTACGGCTGGCGACTAAAGGGGATTATCAACTGCTGGTGATGGATGATGCAGGCCAGGTAGCGACGGTGAGATTTTCGATGCAGTAGACCAGTTGGTGACTGTTTGTTGCTAAAATTCATCTTATTTTAAAGAAATGTTACCTTCATCAATAGTCAATTGCCGGGATGCTCTTTATAATCCGCGCCAGGTCGTACATCTATATAGACAACAACAGAACACATTACAGAGGTTATCATGGCTATTGAACGTACTTTTTCCATCATCAAACCAAACGCGGTGGCAAAAAACGTTATTGGGAGCATCTTTGCGCGCTTTGAAGCAGCAGGGTTCAAAATCGTCGGGACTAAAATGCTGCACCTGACCGTTGAGCAGGCGCGTGGTTTCTATGCTGAGCACGATGGCAAACCGTTCTTTGACGGTCTGGTTGAATTCATGACCTCCGGTCCGATCGTTGTTTCTGTTCTGGAAAGCGAAAATGCCGTACAGCGTCATCGTGATCTGCTGGGCGCAACCAACCCGGCGAATGCGCTGGCCGGTACTCTGCGTGCAGACTATGCTGACAGCTTCACCGAGAACGGTACTCACGGTTCCGACTCCGTTGAGTCAGCGGCGCGCGAAATCGCCTATTTCTTTGGTGAAGGTGAGGTTTGCCCGCGCACTCGCTAATCTCCCGCGTCTTTCACGTCGCAGATGCGTTGGCTGCATTCGTTTACCTCGGTCACATAGTTTTCTATGCTCCCGGGGATGCTTGAACTTGCCGCCTTCCTGCGACGCGAAATCCTTTGGAGATGAATTAGCGATTTACATATTATTTTCGCTAATGCTTCGTGCAAACGTGGCATCCCTGCGCCAGACTTTGTACAATGCAACGCCCCGGAAGAGCAGATCGCTTGCCGGGGCGTTTCTTTTTAACCCTCCACGGGCCACAACGTGTAACAACGAGGCCGGAAAAAATTATGTCTGAATTAGTTAACACCTCTGAAGTCGTCATTCCTGCGGTTCCAAATAAAAATGGAAAAATTAACCTGCTGGATCTGAACCGTCAGCAAATGCGCGAATTCTTCAAAGAGATGGGCGAAAAACCGTTTCGTGCCGATCAGGTCATGAAGTGGATGTACCACTATTGCAGCGACAACTTTGATGACATGACTGACATCAATAAGGTGCTGCGTAACAAGCTGAAAGAAGTGGCTGAAATTCGCGCCCCGGAAGTGGTGGAAGAGCAGCGTTCTTCTGACGGTACGATCAAATGGGCTATCGCTGTTGGCGATCAGCGCGTTGAAACGGTGTATATCCCGGAAGACGATCGTGCGACCCTGTGTGTTTCTTCACAGGTCGGTTGCGCATTAGAGTGTAAATTCTGCTCTACGGCGCAACAGGGCTTTAACCGTAACCTGCGGGTATCGGAGATCATTGGTCAGGTCTGGCGCGCGGCGAAAATCGTCGGCGCGGTCAAAGCAACGGGCGTGCGTCCTATCACCAACGTGGTGATGATGGGGATGGGTGAGCCGCTGCTCAACCTGACCAACGTAGTGCCGGCGATGGAAATCATGCTGGATGACTTCGGTTTTGGGTTGTCCAAGCGTCGCGTCACGCTCTCTACCTCGGGCGTTGTCCCTGCGCTGGATAAGCTGGGTGATATGATTGACGTCGCGCTGGCGATTTCTCTGCATGCGCCGAACGATGAAATTCGTGACGAAATTGTACCGATCAACAAAAAGTACAATATCGAAACATTCCTTGGCGCGGTTCGTCGTTATCTGGAGAAATCCAACGCTAACCAGGGCCGTGTGACCATTGAGTATGTGATGTTAGATCACATCAATGATGGCACTGAACACGCGCATCAGCTGGCAGAACTGCTGAAAGATACGCCGTGTAAGATCAACCTGATCCCGTGGAACCCGTTCCCGGGCGCGCCGTATGGCCGTAGTTCTAACAGCCGTATCGATCGTTTCTCCAAAGTGTTGATGAGCTATGGTTTCACCACCATTGTGCGTAAAACACGTGGCGATGACATCGATGCAGCCTGTGGTCAGTTGGCGGGCGACGTTATCGACCGTACCAAGCGTACTTTGCGTAAGCGTATGCAGGGCGACGCTATCGACATTAAGACCGTTTGATGTTGGCGCACTACGGTATAATTCTTGTACCGTAGTGCAACGTAAGCCATATGAGGTTTTTTGTTGTCGTCGTCAGGTCAATAATAACGGTGCGTTTTTGTCGACTTTAAGGCAGTATGTAACGGCGTAACAGGTGTTTAGCCCTCAGGTTTACGCCGTTTTGTCATTGATAGTCTGACCGTTTTATACTGTCTGACGAAGGTTAACTGACCAGATGTTTCGCGGTGTGGGTGAGCATTGTGGCTCGCCGGCATCAGAACCCAAATATTACGCAGCTGTAGCGAATGAATACTGAAGCCACGCACGACAAAAATGAAACACTATCCACCGGCATTCGTCTGCGCAATGCCCGTGAACAACTCGGATTCAGCCAGCAGGCAGTCGCGGAGCGACTTTGCCTGAAGGTCTCCACGGTACGCGATATTGAAGAAGATAAGGCGCCAGCCGATCTCGCTTCAACATTCCTGCGCGGGTATATCCGTTCTTATGCGCGTCTGGTGCATATTCCTGAAGAAGAACTGTTGCCAGGGCTGGAAAAACAGGCTCCGATTCGTCCTGCCAAAGTCGCACCGATGCAGAGCTTCTCGCTCGGTAAGCGTCGTAAGAAACGCGACGGCTGGTTAATGACCTTTACCTGGCTGGTACTGTTTGTCGTTGTCGGACTGACTGGGGCCTGGTGGTGGCAGAACCATAAAGCGCAGCAGGAAGAGATCACCACCATGGCCGATCAATCCTCCGCTGAGTTGAATGCCGGTAAAGAGGGTGCGCAGAATGTACCGTTAGATACCAGCGCTGCAGCAAGCCCGGATACCACGTCGGCTGCTGAAAATGGCGCGGTAACGGATTCAGCGCCAGTGCAACAAGATACCGCAGCGGCTCAGGCCCCGGCTGCTGATGCGCAACAAAACGCCGTCGTTGCCCCTTCTCAGGCTAACGTCGATACTGCAACCGCAGCGCCAGCTACCGCGGCACCGTTGCCGACCGATCAGGCAGGTGTGACTACACCTGCAGCCGATCCTAACGCGCTGGTGATGAACTTTACCGCCGATTGCTGGCTGGAGGTCACCGATGCGACCGGTAAAAAACTGTTCAGCGGGATGCAGCGTAAAGATGGCAATCTGAATTTGACCGGTCAGGCACCGTACAAACTGAAGATTGGTGCTCCGGCGGCAGTGCAGATTCAGTTCCAGGGTAAACCTGTCGATCTGAGTCGTTTTATCAGAACTAACCAGGTTGCGCGTCTGACCGTTAATGCCGAACAATCACCGGCTCAGTAACAGACGGCAATGCGGGAGATTTTTTAATGCATAACCAGGCTCCAATTCAACGTAGAAAATCGACACGCATTTACGTTGGGAACGTGCCGATCGGCGATGGTGCGCCCATCGCCGTACAGTCTATGACTAATACGCGTACCACGGACGTGGAAGCGACGGTTAATCAGATTAAAGCGCTGGAACGCGTAGGCGCAGACATTGTTCGTGTCTCTGTACCGACAATGGATGCCGCAGAAGCGTTCAAGCTTATCAAACAGCAGGTTAACGTCCCGCTGGTTGCCGATATACACTTCGACTATCGTATCGCACTGAAGGTGGCGGAATACGGCGTTGATTGCCTGCGTATTAACCCAGGTAATATCGGCAGTGAAGAGCGTATTCGCATGGTGGTGGATTGCGCTCGTGATAAAAATATTCCTATCCGTATCGGCGTCAACGCCGGATCGCTGGAAAAAGATCTGCAGGAAAAATACGGTGAACCGACGCCTCAGGCGCTGCTGGAATCCGCTATGCGCCACGTGGATCACCTCGATCGTCTGAACTTCGATCAATTCAAAGTTAGTGTTAAAGCGTCTGACGTTTTCCTCGCCGTAGAATCCTATCGCCTGCTGGCGAAACAGATCGATCAACCGCTGCATCTGGGGATCACCGAAGCTGGTGGCCTGCGTAGTGGTTCGGTGAAGTCCGCGATCGGCCTTGGCCTGCTGTTATCTGAAGGGATCGGCGATACGCTGCGTGTTTCTCTGGCGGCCGATCCGGTGGAAGAGATCAAAGTTGGATTCGATATCCTGAAATCGTTGCGCATTCGCGCGCGCGGGATCAACTTCATCGCTTGCCCAACCTGTTCGCGTCAGGAGTTTGACGTTATCGGTACGGTTAACGCGCTGGAGCAACGCCTGGAGGATATCATTACGCCAATGGACGTTTCGATCATCGGCTGCGTAGTAAACGGCCCTGGTGAAGCGCTGGTTTCTACGCTGGGCGTGACGGGTGGTAACAAGAAAAGCGGCCTGTATGAAGACGGCGTGCGTAAGGACAGACTCGATAACGACGACATGATTACGCAGCTTGAAGCCCGCATTCGTGCCAAAGCAAGTATTCTGGACGAAGCGCGTCGTATCGACGTGCAGCAGCTTGAAAAATAACAACGTGATGGGAAGCGGCATGCTTCCCGTGTATGATTGAACCCGCATGGCGCCCGCATTGTTCGGGTTAGCGCTGAGGGTTCATTTTTATATTCATAAAGAGAATAAACGTGGCAAAAAACATTCAAGCCATTCGCGGCATGAACGATTATCTGCCTGGCGAAACCGCCATCTGGCAGCGCATTGAAGGCACTCTTAAAAACGTGCTCGGCAGCTACGGTTACAGTGAAATCCGCTTGCCGATTGTAGAGCAGACCCCGTTATTCAAACGCGCGATCGGTGAAGTCACCGACGTGGTTGAAAAAGAGATGTATACCTTTGAGGACCGTAATGGCGACAGCCTGACGTTGCGTCCTGAAGGGACTGCGGGCTGCGTACGCGCCGGCATCGAACATGGTCTCCTGTACAATCAGGAACAGCGTCTGTGGTATATCGGGCCGATGTTCCGCCACGAACGTCCGCAGAAAGGACGCTACCGTCAATTCCATCAGCTGGGTGTCGAAGTGTTTGGCCTGCAAGGCCCTGACATCGATGCGGAACTGATTATGCTGACCGCTCGCTGGTGGCGCGCGCTGGGTATTTCTCAGCATGTCAGCCTGGAGCTGAACTCAATCGGTTCGCTTGAAGCCCGCGCTAACTACCGTGATGCGCTGGTTGCCTACCTGGAACTGCACAAAGAGAAACTGGACGAAGACTGCAAGCGCCGTATGTACACCAACCCGCTGCGCGTTCTCGACTCCAAAAACCCGGAAGTACAGGCACTGCTCAACGACGCGCCTGCACTGGGCGACTATCTGGATGACGACTCGCGCGAGCACTTCGCGGGTTTGTGCAAACTGCTGGAGTCCGCAGGCATTGCCTACACCGTCAATCAGCGTCTGGTTCGTGGTCTTGATTACTACAACCGCACCGTATTTGAGTGGGTCACCAGCAGCCTGGGCTCTCAGGGTACCGTGTGTGCCGGTGGTCGTTACGACGGTCTGGTAGAGCAACTTGGCGGTCGTGCAACGCCTGCCGTGGGCTTTGCTATGGGTCTGGAACGACTTGTTTTGTTAGTTCAGGCAGTTAATCCGGAATTTAACGCAGATCCTGTTGTCGATATATACCTGGTCGCTTCAGGGGCGGACACGCAGTCGGCAGCAATGACGCTTGCAGAACGTCTGCGCGATGAAGTTCCTGGTGTGAAACTGATGACAAACCACGGTGGCGGCAACTTTAAGAAACAGTTTGCCCGTGCCGATAAGTGGGGCGCCCGCGTTGCACTGGTACTGGGCGAGTCCGAAGTGGCTGACGGTACTGTTGTAGTGAAGGATTTGCGCTCTGGTGAGCAAACGGCAGTAGCGCAGGATAGCGTTGCCGCGCATTTGCGCACTTTACTGGGCTAAGGAGAAGGACAGCGTGGAAATTTACGAGAACGAACACGACCAGGTTGATGCGGTAAAACGCTTCTTTGCTGAAAACGGCAAGGCGCTGGCTGTTGGGATCATTTTAGGGGTTGGCGCGCTGGTTGGTTGGCGTTACTGGACCAGCCATCAGACGGAGTCCGCACGCTCTGCTTCTCTGGCGTATCAAAATACGGTGACTGCGGTTAGCGCGGGTAAACCGGACAGCATTCCTGCCGCTGAGAAATTTGCTGCAGAGAATAAAAATACCTATGGCGCGCTGGCTTCACTGGAACTGGCGCAGCAGTTTGTTGACCAAAATGAACTTGAGAAAGCCGCAAGCCAGCTGCAACAAGGCTTGGCTGCGACCAGCGATGAAAATCTCAAAGCAGTGATCAACCTGCGTCTGGCTCGTGTTCAGGTTCAGCTTAAACAGGCTGATACCGCGCTGAAAACACTCGAAACCATTAAAGGTGAAGGGTGGGCGGCCATTGTTGCCGATCTGCGTGGTGAAGCGTTGCTGAGTAAAGGCGACAAACAAGGTGCGCGTAGCGCATGGGAAGCGGGTGTGAAAAGCGATGCCTCTCCTGCTCTGAGCGAAATGATGCAGATGAAAATCAATAATTTGTCCATCTGAGAGGGACCCGATGCAATTGCGTAAATTACTTCTGCCAGGGCTGCTTTCCGTTACCCTATTGAGCGGCTGTTCACTGTTTAGTGGCGAAGAAGATGTCGTTAAGATGTCCCCATTACCGGTGGTTGAAAACCAGTTTACTCCGTCTACGGAATGGAGCACCTCTGTAGGAAACGGTATTGGTGATTTCTATTCCAATCTTCATCCTGCGCTGGCGGATAACGTTGTCTATGCTGCCTCTCGCGCCGGTGTAGTGAAAGCGTTGAACGCAGGCGACGGCAAAGAAGTCTGGTCTGTGAATCTGGGAGAGAAAGACGGCTGGTTCTCCCGTGCATCTGCACAGCTTTCTGGCGGTGTCACCGTGTCCGGCGGTCATGTTTATATCGGCAGTGAAAAAGCACAGGTTTATGCGCTGAACACCAGTGACGGTACTACCGCATGGCAGACGAAAGTCGCTGGTGAAGCGCTGTCTCGTCCTGTTGTGAGCGATGGCGTGGTATTGATCCACACCAGCAACGGTCAGTTGCAGGCCTTAAACGAAGCCGACGGCGCCATCAAATGGACCGTTAACCTCGACATGCCTTCTCTGTCTCTGCGTGGCGAATCCGCTCCGGCAACCGCCTTTGGCGCAGCTATTGTTGGCGGTGATAACGGTCGCGTAAGCGCCGTGCTGATGCAACAGGGCCAGATGATTTGGCAGCAGCGTATCTCTCAGGCGACAGGCCCAACGGAAATCGATCGTCTGAGCGACGTTGATACCACGCCGGTTATCGTCAATGGCGTTGTTTACGCGCTGGCTTATAATGGTAACCTGACGGCGTTGGATCTGCGCAGTGGTCAGATCATGTGGAAACGCGAACTGGGCTCGGTGAATGATTTCATCGTCGACGGTAACCGTATCTACCTGGTTGACCAGAATGACCGCGTGCTGGCACTGACCACCGATGGCGGCGTGACGCTGTGGACGCAAAGCGATCTGCTGCACCGTCTGCTGACGTCCCCGGTATTGTATAACGGCAATCTGGTCGTCGGTGATAGCGAAGGCTACCTGCACTGGATTAACGTTGACGATGGCCGTTTTGTTGCCCAGCAGAAAGTTGACAGCTCAGGTTTCCTGACCGAGCCGGTCTCTGATGATGGTAAACTGCTGATCCAGGCGAAAGACGGTACGCTGTACTCTATTACGCGTTAATCGTCGCGGCCGCTCGCTTTGAAAAACGGCTCCTGGTGCAGGGGCCGTTTTACTGTTTTTAACAACGGAGCAAAAATGTGCCCGTTGTCTGATGATTTTTTAAATGAGGCTTTAAACATGGTACCTGTGGTCGCGCTTGTCGGGCGCCCTAACGTTGGCAAATCCACGTTATTTAACCGTCTAACTCGCACCCGAGATGCGCTGGTTGCGGATTTCCCGGGTCTGACTCGTGACCGTAAGTACGGTCGTGCGGAAATTGAAGGCCGCGAGTTTATCTGTATTGATACCGGCGGTATTGATGGCACCGAAGACGGTGTTGAAACCCGTATGGCGGAACAGTCGCTGTTGGCTATCGAAGAAGCGGACGTTGTACTGTTCATGGTGGACGCGCGTGCTGGCCTGATGCCAGCGGATGCAGCTATTGCGAAACATCTGCGCTCGCGCCAGAAACCGACGTTCCTGGTAGCCAACAAAACTGACGGACTCGATCCTGACCAGGCGGTTGTTGATTTCTACTCTCTGGGTCTGGGTGAAATTTATCCGATCGCGGCGTCCCATGGCCGTGGCGTTCTCAGCCTGCTGGAGCATGTTCTGCTGCCGTGGATGGATGACGTTGCTCCGCAGGAAGAAGTGGACGAAGACGCGGAATACTGGGCGCAGCTGGAAGCCAAAGAAAATGGCGAAGAAGAGCCTGAAGATGATTTCAATCCGCAGGATTTGCCGATCAAACTGGCGATCGTGGGTCGCCCGAACGTAGGTAAGTCCACACTTACTAACCGTATTCTTGGCGAAGATCGTGTGGTGGTTTACGACATGCCGGGGACCACGCGTGACAGTATCTATATTCCGATGCAGCGCGATGAGCGCGAATATGTGCTTATCGATACCGCGGGCGTGCGTAAGCGCGGCAAAATTACCGAAGCGGTAGAAAAATTCTCAGTTATCAAAACGCTGCAGGCGATTGAAGATGCCAACGTGGTGATGCTGGTGATTGACGCGCGCGAAGGGATTTCCGATCAGGACCTGTCGCTGCTGGGCTTTATCCTCAACAGTGGGCGCTCACTTGTTATCGTTGTGAACAAGTGGGATGGTCTGACGCAGGAAGTAAAAGAGCAGGTCAAAGAGACGCTGGACTTCCGTCTGGGCTTTATTGATTTTGCACGCGTACACTTTATCTCTGCGCTGCACGGCAGCGGTGTGGGTAATCTGTTTGAATCGGTCCGTGAAGCGTATGACAGCTCCACCCGTCGCGTGAGCACCGCGATGCTGACGCGCATTATGACCATGGCAGTAGAAGATCATCAGCCGCCACTGGTGCGTGGTCGTCGTGTGAAGCTGAAATACGCCCACGCGGGCGGTTATAACCCGCCAATCGTGGTGATTCACGGCAACCAGGTCAAAGACCTGCCGGATTCCTACAAGCGTTATCTGATGAACTATTTCCGCAAATCTCTGGACGTAATGGGGACGCCGATCCGTATTCAGTTCAAAGAAGGGGAAAACCCGTTTGCCAACAAACGCAATACGCTGACTCCGACTCAGATGCGTAAACGTAAGCGTTTGATTAAACACATTAAAAAAAGCAAGTAATCGTTGCTGATGCAGATGAAAACCCGCGCTTGTCGCGGGTTTTTTTTCGTTATTCCAACGCCAACCTCAGCCCGTGCAATGTCAATCACTATTCGTTTTTTACCAAGTATAAATCTAAGAAAGTAGACAATTATCGAGTTTTCATCTTAAAGTCCCCCAGTTGGTACTAGACAAAACTACTGCCAGGTTATCAAATGGTTAAATAAATCTTCGCCGTATGTAAAAAATCGACCAGCTACGTAACTGGTCGGCGTACATCGCGGTGTTTACACGCACGACGACATAACTTTCGGGAGAATTATGCAATCCTCTGTTAATCAAAAAGAAAGCCGAACTTTCTTCGGTCATCCTTATCCGCTCGGCTCATTGTTCTTTACTGAGATGTGGGAGCGTTTTTCGTTTTATGGCATTCGTCCGTTACTGATCCTGTTTATGGCGGCTACCGTTTATGACGGCGGCATGGGACTGGCGCGTGAAAATGCCTCGGCGATTGTCGGTATCTTTGCCGGTACCATGTATCTTGCTGCGCTGCCAGGTGGCTGGCTGGCGGATAACTGGCTTGGTCAACAAAAAGCGGTATGGTATGGCTCCATCCTGATAGCACTTGGTCACCTGTCGATTGCACTCTCGGCCATCATGGGTGACAACCTGTTTTTTATCGGCCTGATGTTCATTGTGCTCGGTTCTGGCCTGTTCAAAACCTGTATCTCGGTGATGGTGGGTACGCTGTATAAAAAAGGCGATGCGCGCCGTGACGGCGGTTTCTCGCTGTTCTACATGGGGATCAACCTGGGTTCCTTCATCGCGCCATTGATCTCCGGCTGGCTGATTAAAACTCACGGCTGGCACTGGGGTTTCGGTATCGGTGGTATCGGAATGTTGGTGGCGTTGCTCATCTTCCGTATCTTTGCCGTTCCGGCGATGAAACGCTACGATAGCGAAGTGGGCCTGGACTCGACCTGGAACAGCCCGGTTGTGAAACGTAATGGTGTGGGCGCGTGGCTGCTGGCGCTGGCAGTTGGTGTAGCAATTGTTGTTACCCTGATTGCGCAGGGAGTGATTGTGATTAACCCGGTTGCGGTTGCCAGCATGCTGGTGTACGTAATTGCCGCGTCAGTTGCGCTTTACTTTATCTATCTGTTCGTCTTTGCGGGGCTGAACCGTAAAGAACGCTCCAGGCTGCTGGTTTGCTTTATCCTGCTGGTGTCCGCTGCGTTCTTCTGGTCTGCCTTTGAGCAGAAACCTACCTCGTTCAACCTGTTCGCCAACGACTACACTAACCGTATGATCGGCGATTTTGAAATCCCGGCAGTATGGTTCCAGTCGATTAACGCTTTGTTCATCATTCTGCTGGCCCCGGTATTCAGCTGGGCGTGGCCAAAACTGGCGAGCATGAATATTCGCCCAAGCAGTATCACCAAGTTTGTCATCGGCATTCTCTGCGCAGCGGCGGGTTTTGGCGTGATGATGCTGGCGGCGCAAGACGTGCTGGCAAATGGCGGCGCGGGTGTTTCTCCATTCTGGCTGGTAGGCAGTATCCTGATGCTTACGCTCGGCGAGCTGTGTCTGAGCCCAATTGGTCTGGCGACCATGACGCTGTTGGCACCGGAAAGAATGCGTGGACAGATGATGGGTCTGTGGTTCTGCGCCAGTGCGCTGGGTAACCTGGCCGCGGGTCTGATTGGTGGTCATGTGAAGGCCGACCAGCTTGATATGCTGCCAGATCTCTTCGCGCGCTGCTCGATTGCGCTGCTTATCTGCGCCGCGATACTGATCGTTCTCATTGTTCCGATTCGTCGCATGCTGGAGAATACACAGACTAAACCGGCAACTAGCGCCTGATAGCACCTCGATGATGCCGGGGCAGACGTTATGCCCCGGTAATTCAACTTTTGAGGTGAGAACATGCTGTTAGGGTTTGTTGGGCTGGGCGCAGTCGTTGAAACGGCATACTTGCCCGCATTACGTAGCCTCTTCGGTGATTCATTACGCTGTGTGGGGTTTGATGTTCAACCCACAAAACAGCCAGCAGGCGTGACGCGTTGTACGTCGCTCGAAGAGCTGCTTACTCAGCCTCTTTATACCCTGTTCATCACGACCGCATCCTTGCATCACCTTGAGGTGCTTGAACAAGCCCTGGCCTCTCCCATCGCACGTATCGTGGTTGAAAAACCTATTGTCGCCACGCTCTCCCAAATTGAAAAACTGAAAATGCTGCTGGCTCAACCAGGCGCTGCCGATCGTGTACTGGCACTCGACCACTGGATGGCGCGCATCGAAACGGTGAAACGAGGGTTGGTCAGCACTTTTGCCGAGATTGTGAAAATCGAAGGTTTTTTGCAGGAGCCAAGTGGAGTTAACGCCGCAGGGGAGCCAATAGCACTTAACTTTGCCACCGGTGAACCGGACACGCGTGAACTTCGCCACCCGGATGGCGTGATTCTGGATATCGGTACGCACGTGTTAGCAATGTTGCGGGAAACGGTACGGTATCTGGGAGGGAATAATGAGATGGTGCTGCGGTTAGTGAGTGCTAAAGACCGTCTGGGACGTGATATCTCCCAGAGTGATCTGACCACGGCAGAAGGCGAGGCGCATCTTCAGGGGCAGATTAGCGGCATTCCACTGGATATCTGGCTCAACAAATATGCGGGGCCAACTGGTGGGCAAAAAGGTCTACGGCTTTATCTGCGTGACGGACGTATTATCAGCCATGACCGACGCGGTACAGAAGATGTACTGGAAGTGATTGACGGCGAGGCGGTACAACGCTGGAGCATTACCGGTACGATTTACGCCCATTGTCTCGCTGAGCAAATTCTGGGAGCGCAAAGTTTGTTTGAACGTTGTCCGCAGGAGGTGAGACAAACGACACAGCGCAGGCTGGAAGAAGTGGAGTGCCTGTTAACATTGCAGCAGCAGTTACGTGGGCCACATTAAGCGCATGGTGTTAAAATAAAATCAGCAATACATTTTCTGTATAAGGACACGATATGTCGATTACCTGCCCGGATTGTCATGCAGAGCTGGAGCCGCAAAATGGTGTGGCGCACTGCGAAAATTGTCACAAAGATATTCAACTGGAAGCGCGTTGTCCGGAATGCCATCTGCCACTGCAAGTATTAAAAGCCTGCGGAGCGGTGGATTATTTCTGTCAGAACGGCCATGGCCTTATTTCGAAGAAACGCGTTGAATATAATGTCATAATATAAATTACATTATGAATAACTTTTGCTGATTAATATTTATTATGAATGCTAATCAGCTTTAATCATTATTATTACAAATATTTCATCTTACTTTGATAATCTAGCTGATTTTTTAGGATTATATTTGGGTTATAAAGGCATTCATTAGGGTGAATCATAAATATAATGTTCCTGTTGTACAGCAACTTTGTTAATACAGGAACATGTTATGGCCCGAAGGGCGCGCTTTGTTATCTTGCTTGTGCTATTCGTTTCTGGCGCAGTTATTGCCGGGGACAATATTGTTGCGCCTGCAGCAACCAATAACATAAGCGAGTCTACGTTGCCCGATCTCGGCAGTGAGTCGGTACAAAAAGAACAGCATAATAACGAAGAACAATCCATTAAAGAGAAAGGTGCCGACTATTTTATTAACTCTGCGACACAAGGCTTTGAAAACCTGACGCCTGACGCGTTGAAATCGCAGGCGCAAAGCTATTTGCAAAATCAAATTACCTCCTCCACGCAATCGTATATAGAAGGGTTAATGTCACCGTACGGAAAAGTACGGACCAGTTTATCTGTTGGCGAAGGGGGCGATCTTGATGGTAGCTCTCTCGACTATTTTGTTCCCTTATACGACAACCAATATTCATTGATTTTTAGCCAAATCTCCGCGCAGCGTAAAGAGGACAGGACCATTGGAAATATCGGTTTTGGCTTGCGTCAAAATGTGGGGGATTGGTTACTCGGCGGCAACGCTTTTTATGACTACGATTTTACCCGTGGGCACCGTCGCTTAGGTTTGGGCACTGAGGCATGGACAGATTATCTGAAGCTCTCTGGCAACTATTACCATCCACTTTCTGACTGGAAAGAGTCTGAGGATTTCGAGTTTTATGAAGAGCGCCCCGCCCGGGGATGGGATATTCGGGCGGAAAGCTGGCTGTCATTTTATCCACAGATCGGTGGGAAATTAGTCTACGAGCAGTACTATGGCGATGAAGTGGCGTTATTTGGCACCGACAATTTACAAAAAAATCCCCATGCGGTAACTGTTGGTCTCAATTACATGCCTGTGCCAATGGTCACGTTGGGTGCAGATTACAAAGCCGGCACTGGAGAAAACGCCGACCTTAGCATCAACGCAACCGTCACTTATCAGTTAGGTACGCCCCTGGCGGCTCAACTTGATCCGGAAAACGTAAAAATTCAGCGCTCTTTAATGGGCAGTCGAACCGATTTTGTCGAGCGTAATAATTTTATCGTTCTTGAATACCGTGAAAAGGATCCCCTTGATGTTGCGTTATGGCTCAAAGCCGATGCGACCAATGTCCATCCTGAATGCGTAATTGAAGACACGCCTGAGTCTGCGGTGGGACTAGAGAAATGTAAGTGGACGATCAATGCGCTTTTCTCTCATCACTACAAAATCATCTCCGCCTCCTGGCAGGCAAAAAATAATGCCAATCGCACATTAGTGATGCCAGTGGTAAAAGCTGATGCCCTCACTGAAGGGAATAATAATCGCTGGAATCTGGTCCTCCCTGCGTGGGTCAATGCGGATACAGAAGCACAGCGTACAGAGTTAAATACCTGGAAAGTGCGCATGACCCTGGAAGATGAAAAGGGGAATAAGCAAAACTCGGGTGCTGTGGAAATTACCGTCCAGCAGGATCGTAAAATCGAATTGATTGTCGATAACGTCGCCGACGCCGATCGTACCGATCATAGCCATGAGGCCAGCGCTTTGGCGGATGGCGTCGATGGTGTTGTGATGGACCTGGTGCTGACCGATTCATTTGGGGATACGACCGATCGTAACGGTAAAGCGCTGGTGGATGAGGCTATGACGCCTGAACTCTATGACAGCAATGACAAAAAGGTGTCGCTTTCCTCCACCACTTGTACCGCCGAATTGCCCTGCGTCTTCATTGCCAGCCGTGACAAAAAGGCGGGAACCGTCACGCTCTCCAGTACGCTTCCTGGTACGTTTCGCTGGAAAGCGAAGGAAGACGCCTACGGCGACAGTAACTATGTTGACGTGACGTTTACCGGTGATGCGCTTGATGCGTTGAATGCGCTCATTTATCAAATGAACACATCTTCTCCCGTTAATTTGAGCGGCAAACAAGATAGGCATCCTGTCGTCAATAATACCTATCGATTTGTACTGTGGCGAGATGCCAATAAAGACGGCGTTTTCCAGATGTCAGAACAACTGACAGAAGATGAAATGGCGCTTTATGACTATCAATGGGAATTTACCGGGCAAAGCGTGGCGGGAAATACCGGAGCACAAGCCAATACCCGCAATGAAGATCTGGTGTTGCCAGCAACAAATAGAGAGGCTGCGCAAAAATTCGCTGCTCATGAGCAGGATGGTATTCAGGGCTATGGCATACGCGTGGTGTATAGCCAGAAATAGTGTCAGCGTAGTGGCTGACCAGCCAGTCGCTGAATGTTGAAGAAAAAGGAGAGTCTTGATGCAATTAGTATTAAAACGGCAGCTGACGAAGGTCGCACTGGCGTTGGCTGTGGCAGGGTATTGTGCTGTGCCTGCAGTCGCGGCTAATGGGAATCTGAAAGCCGGTCAGTGGCAAAGCGCGACAGAAAGTACCGGTACTATTCAAGGGACTATCCCGTGGATTACACGGGCTGCAGATAAAACGGCGGAAACGGATAAAGCACATGTCACGGTGACGATTGACCGTGGTAGTCGAACCGTGGCAACTGAAGGTGACCGGCAGTTTCACGCGGGCGACAAAGTGACGGTCAACTGGGCTATCGGCGATACGGAAGGTGACCTGGATGCGGATAACACGGCGACCAAAGCGACTGTGCAGTGGATGAGCTATAGCGATCAGAATGGCGGCGATGCACAAGAGATAGGTACAAAAGGCAGCGACACCTATGAAATTCAGGCTGCGGATGCCGATCGCTACATCGGTATTAAAATCACGCCTACCACAACTACCGGCGATCCGAATGTTGCCACAGAATTGCTGCTAAACGATCTGTCGACCAATGCAGGCGGTGGTTCTGACGACGATGACATTCCGGAAGGTCCGGTGGTCGATGAAAATGTCCACGTTGTCATTTACGAAGCGGGTACAACAACCAATCTGTTGGGCACGAGCACCAAACTTAAAACCAACACCACCTATAAAGTGTTGCTGTGGAAAGATACGAACGCCAACGGTACTTATGATGCCGGCGAGGATGTTACCAGCAAGTATAACTACCGCTGGAAATTCACCGGAACCAGCCTGCAGCTGGGCGCTGCTGGCGGGATTGTCAACGCTACCTACAACAACAGCGATCTGGTTATTCCGCTTACCAACGCCGAAGCGAAGGCTGCCTTCGATAATGCCGATGGCGTTACCCTCGGCAACGATGGCGTCCAGGGATATGGCTTGTCTATCGACTACCAACGTAAATAAAACCGTGCAAGACCGCTTCCTTGGGGAGCGGTTTTTCCGCGCCCTTTGTTTAGCTCGGGGTTAAGCAAAGTGTGTTGAAACGCGAACACAGAATAAATGGGTAGTGACTGCTCAAGGATGGGGGATCTGGCAGGTGAATAAAGTTAATCGCTCTTTACTGGCGTTAGCTCTGTTAATGGGTGCAGTGCCGGTACTTTCTGCACTAAAAAGTGGGGCATGGCAGGAGTTGCGCACAGCTACGGATGCGATAAACGGCACCCCGCCGACGGCGGACAGCGCGTTCGTTCCGGTTTATCAGGGCAGCGTTGTGCTCTCTCCCGGTGAAGCGCACGCTGTGGCCTTCAGCGCGATGCCCCGCGACTTCAGCATTGACGATTCAGCCAGCGCACTGCAGCTGGCTAATCCGCTCGATACCGAGGGCGATCTGTTCGCCATACCCCCGCTGCGCTGGGAAAGCGAACAGGCGCCCGCTATCAGTTTAGTCTGGGCAGATGCGGCCACACCGGATGAACCGCTTAACCCGCAGCCGGTCGCCAATAAAACGTTCTGTGCGCAGAATATGGCCGGCGGGCATTACGTGGTCTGGCCGCAGCTGGAAGATAGCAGTGCGCTACCCGCGCTTTACCTCATTACGTCGACGGGAACACCGAACAGCAATACGGTTGCTTTAACCGAACAAAAAGTGGCGATTGACGTAGCTGCCGCCGTGGGCGAGCCACTGTCACTCAGCGCCGTGCCGATGGACGACACGTTAAAAGCAGCCAAGGTCAAAGCAGGGGAAAGTATCACGCTGACCGTTACCACCCGCGATTGCGCCGGTAACGTGGTGGGCAATACCGCATTTATTATTACCCGCAGCGATGCGCTTAACCGCCAGAACATCGTCAACAATAATGCACCGGTACACGTTGGTGATACGGAACTGACCACCACGGCGACGGAATACCACGGTGTTACGGGCGCTGACGGCAAAGCGACAGTAACCGTCACCCAGGCAAACGGCCCTGGCGTAAAAACTACCCTGACGGTGATGCAGGCAAACAATACGGCGCTAAAAGACAGTGTCGATGTTATTTTCACCACCCTGACCAGCCCGGACAGCGACAAAGCGGCGATGTGGGGGCATATGGAAGAAAGCGCTACGGCAAACGTCGATGGCGTCACCTATACCTTCACGCGTCCAAAACTGGCGGCGGAAACCAGTGGCACTAGTGCTACTTTTGCTGCCAACAATGAAAGCTGGGCGCAGTTTACCTGGGATAGCGCGGATAACCACTGTGCCATTTTGCCGGATGCCGAACAGCTGGTGGCGCTGCGGGCCGCCCACAGCACCGCGGCGGCCTATCCCGGTTGGCCAATTGATACCTACTGGTCGTCCACGAAAGATCAGCTCGATATTTATCACTACGCCACCAGTATGGGGAGCGGGGCGGTGATACGAGAAAGCAACAGTACGGCTTTACTGGTGAGCTGCGTGGATAAAGCGCTGCCTTTAGCGTATCCACAAATCACGCTTTCTCCCGATGCGCCATACAAGGCGGAAGTCGGCGAGACGATGGATGTGATAGCCAGCGTGGTTGACCGGAATACCAATAAACCGTTGCCTTATCGTTATCTTGAACTGTTTGTCGACCCCGCCTCTAACCGTAAAGGGGAGCATAAAGATGAGTGGGATAATCTGCGGGTCGTTGTCCGTAGTGATGATATGCGTGCATCGTCCCCGGAACACTATACCGGGGTAACGGACGCGAACGGGCAGGTGCATCTGTCATTCAGTCACGACAGCGGGATGGGGGTGGAAACACCGATCCGTATCGTGATGATGGATGACGAAGGCGCAAGCGTCACATTGCCGTTTAACGTGATTTTTACGGTGATAACCAGCCCGGACGTCGACAGCGCCAGGATGTATGGTCATATGGCGCGGGGCATCGTGGAGTCCGGTAACCTCTATAAGCGCCCGCTGCTGGCGTCAGAAACCAGTCATAAAACCGGTCAGCAAACTGAAAACAACGAAGAGTGGGCCACCTTCGACGCGTTGATCTCCGCCACCGCGCAGTGCGGCGCAGGGCAGGTACCTGATACGGGGTCTCTTGAAACGCTCTACAGTGCACATCCTGATAATAAAATCCTGACAGAACACGGCTGGCCGACGGCGTCTGATGCTTATATGGCCGATGATGCCGCGCAGATGGCGTATTTCAATCTGGGCGATGGCAGTAAAGGTATCGGCGGAGTGGCCCATTATCTGACCTGTTCAGCCAATGAAATGGTTGCTCAACTGAGCGTCTACTTCAATGACGATGTCTCGTTACGCCTGCCCGTCGCCAAAGTTGGCGAGCAAATAAAAATGAACGTCCATTCACAAAATGCGTTGAACGGAGCAACGATAGCGAATGTGAAGTTTTCAGTCACCATGGGGCTCGGCAAAAATCGCAGCGGGATGACCACCGGCTTTACTGACCCAAGCCAGGGGGAATTGCTGTTTGACAGCGTTGCCTATGGCGCGGGTACATCTTCAATGACGTATGAGGGGATGACGGATGCAAACGGTGACGCGCAAATTATTCTTGAGCAGCCACGCGGCGTGGGGTTAATCACACCGCTAAGCGTAGTACCGATTGATTCACTGCTGAACTCGCCTATCTCGCGTAGCGTGAAGTTTACCGTTCCGACAAGCCCGGATACGCCAAAAGCCCATATGTGGGGGCATATGGCGGACGCCGTAACAGTGGATAATCTCACGTTTGAACGCCCGAAACTGGCGGCAGAGTCAGGGGCAACCCGAACCCAGGATGAAGCGAATGAAACCTGGGCTCGCCTCACACATGCCGATGCGCTGGGAAATACCGCAGCCGGGGGATGTGCACTTAATCGTCTGCCGCGTATCGACCAGCTTACCACTTTGTACAATGCCAACAATGACGGAGAGATACATACGGTTGCCGGATGGCCTGTGGGGCTTGACTACTGGTCCGTCACGTACGCCAGCCAGTCCAGCTGGCAGCAGATATCGTTGTTGGGTGGTGAGGTGACGGCGGGGGGCGATGTTTCGGATTACGTCAGTTGCCTGACCAGCGATAACCCGGCGGCGGCGTCCATCACCATTGAACCGGTGGATGCATCGCAGTGGTATGACAACAACGTTAATAGCGTACATGCGGTAAGAGTGAAGAAAGGCGAGACGCTACAACTGAAGGTCACGGTGAAAGACGTCAATGGAAACCCTGTGCCGCAAGCGCCTTTTGTCATGAGCCGTGGTGATGGTTTTACCCGACAGAATGTTAAACATGCCGCTGGCAGCGGTGACAGTATTGTGTCGCCGGTGGTCATTGACGGCGAATCTGTTAACGACACGGCGACGAAAATCGGCGGCCTGACGGGCGTGGACGGCAGCAAAATCGTCAATGTGACCCGCCCGGATACGCACGGCACTAAAGTGGCGATAACGGCGGCGCTGTACGGCAATGCCAGTGTGAGTGCCAGCCTCGACACCATCTTTACGGTGGTCACCAGCCCCGACTCGGACAAGGCGACGCTGTGGGGGCATATGACGGACACGCTGACGGCGGCAGACGGTACGAGCTACCACCGGCCGCTGCTGTACGCGGAGCTGAGTAATACCCTCAATGTGATGAGCTATACGGAAGATAACGAGGCGTGGTCCCGTTTTTACGGCCCTGATGGCCGCAAGAACAATGCAGAGATGTGCGCGGCCGGGTATTACCCTGCTATCGACGCTCTGGACGCGCTTTATCGCCAGTACCCGGACAGAAGCATCAAGACGGCACAGGGCTGGCCGATAGACTACTCCTACTGGAGTGGCAGCTATGTGAGTAAGTTTTCTTCTGAAGCGCCCATCGATTTTTATGTCGTTGATCTGGATGATGGCAGTCGTCATTCGGTGTCGGCGACGGATACCAGCGCCATGCAGTACCAGATTTGTACGAGTACGGGGGCTGCACAGGCCACGACGATCGCGCTGACCTCGACGGTGGCAATAGACGAAACTGCACAAGCGGTGAAAGTGAAGACGGGTGAAAGAGTGCCGTTAACGATCACAACCACGGATGCTGCCGGTAACCCGGTAGGGAACGCTGCGTTTACCCTGACGCGAGACCGAGGTTCGATACGCGGCAGCAGTGCGCTTACTTCCTGGACCATACCAACCATGGAGCTGGTGCTGACCGGACAGGCACCACAGACCTGGCTTTATAACGGCACCTATTATGGGGTCACCGGCCCGGACGGCACGCTGTCTCTTGATGTAGGTGAAGATACTGGGCCGGGGTTGAAAACGGTGTTGAACGCCAGCTTGTATAAAACCCCAGCGGCAACCTCGTCGCTGTCGACAGTGTTTACCGTACTCACCAGTCCAGACAGCAGTAAAGCCCAGATGTGGGGGCATATGCCGGAGACTTTCACCGCCAGCAACGGCGCGGAATTTATGCGCCCAAGGTTGAGGTATGAGCTGAATTCAACCACGGATACGGAGTCGGTCATACAAAACAATGAAATGTGGTACACGGTGAAAAATGTGAATAGCGGACGCGGGGCCTGCACGATGAGCCAAATGCCGACGGCGGCCGATTTAACGTCGCTGTATAACGATCACCCAGATGGCGCATTAACCGCTGATTACGGTCTTCCGATGATCGCCTCATATGGGTGGTGGGCGGGTGATAAGACGCTAAGCGGGCAAACGTCATTATATCAATACATTAATTTTCGTAATGGTGTCATGAAAACAACGACATCTTCGTCCCCGACCAACGTAACGCAGCTGTGTCTGACGGCAAAACGTGAGTATGTCATTACGCTTGACTCTTCCACGCCATGGAATGAGGCGTACGCAAGCTTTATGGGTAAGAAAGGCGAAACGTTACCGCTAACGGTTAGCGTAAAAAATGCTGCCGGCATCCCACAGGCCAATACCGTGGTGGTGCTGGGGCGTTCTTCATCGACCACGCGCGCCAGTACGGTGATATCAAACAACCCGGCTTACATGACTTTGACGCCCGTTACGCCTGAGGGGAGTGCGACGAGTTTCAATTCCGGTTCGTCGAAATGGTATGGAATGACGGATGCTGATGGTAAAGCGCAATTGACGTTAGCGCAGGACAATTCGAGCGGCCTGAAAACGACGGTAACCGCCACGGTGGAGGGAGACAGTTTAGCCACGGTGAGTAAAAACGTAATCTTTTCCGTTCTCACCAGCCCGGACAGCGATAAGGCCGCCATGTGGGGCCATATGCCGGAAACGGTGACTAACAGCGCTGGCGTTACATTCCATCGCCCTTATCTTGCTGCGGAGACGTCGGGTTACGCTTCCAGCGTCAACAGCGGCAATGAACGCTGGCCGTTGAGGTTGCAATCCACCACGCTGACGGCCGGGAAGTCCGACTGTGATGAGGCGTATCAGCCTTTATTAAGCGATCTACAAACATTGTATGCAGATAATCCCAGCGGCGCATTGTTTGAACGTTATGGTTGGCCGGTGAATGAAAAATGGTTCTGGTTTGCGGTAGATCGCGCGGCGAATACCGGGAACTATCAGTCTATGCGGCTGGATGTGGGGAACGTATCGTCAAGCAGTTCTGCGAGTAATACAGGGGCGCAGGTTTGCCTGGTCGACCCGCATTCGCCGGTACCTGCGACGATTGAACTGACTTCCAGTATTGCCCTCGATACGGTAAGCGATGCGGTGAAAGTCAAAAAAGGAGAAGAGATCCCGATCACCGTCACCATGAAAGACAGCAGCGGCAATCCGTCTGCGAATGCGGCATTTACGATTTCGCGTAGTCAAGGTCTGTCTCGCCTGGGGGAAGTGAAAACCACCGGGAACGGCGGCGTGACGGACGATCTTTCTTTGCAGGAACTGAAGCCAGTGGCGACAACGGTGCTACTGGATGATTATTTTGATGCTTATCATGGCGTAACGGGGGCGGACGGTAAAGCGACATTTAGCCTGCGTCAGGACACTGCGATGGGGCTGAAAACAGCTATCACGGCGAAGATGGATGATTACCCTAATTTGACCTCTTCGCTTAACGTGATCTTTACCGTAGTGACCAGCCCGGATAGCGACAAGGCTAAATACTGGGGGCATATGCCGGAAACGGTGACCAGCAGCGATGGCGTAGTCTTTAAGCGACCACAGCTGGAAAGGGAGGCACCGTTACATGATAACACCTTTGGTCCTATCGCTATGGGTGATGAAATCTGGGCGCTGTTTAACCATGACGGTGCGGGGCTGGCGAGTAAATCGGGTTGCCCCGAAAATGCTCAGCCGACATTGAGTGAGTTGCAAAAGCTATATAGTGACTACCCTGGCGGTCAACTAGAGGAACGGTTTGGCTGGCCAGTCGATCGCTCTACTTTTTCCTGGTGGGTTTCCGACCGAGTGGGCAAGAATTACCAGACCATCGATCTTACCAGCGGCTATGTCGATGCGACGAAAACGGTATACAGTAATCAGGCGCTGGTTTGCCTGGCAAATCCGCACGCTTCCGCTGCGATGATGACGCTATCTCCCCCGCGATAGATGCGAATAGACAGGCGGCAGCGGGCTACTTAGCCTTTGGCTGGCGCTTTTTCCCGGCAGCCGTTACCGTTTTTATCTCGCTCACCACCCAACCGTCGTTCAGTCGGGTGGTGAGCAGGTCGCCGGGCCTGGCCTGTTTGGTTTTCTTTAGCACTGCGCCATCGCTTGTTGTCGTGACGCTATAGCCGCGCGCTAACGTAGCCAGCGGGCTGACGGCTTCCAGATGGGTGACCGCGATGCCAAAGCGCTCGCGCTGCTCGCTTAGCCGCGCGCGAATATTTTCCGCCAGTCGATACTCCAGCTGTTGCACCCGTGACTGCGCGCGATGAATGCGCGGCTGCGGGTTCTGCTGGTTCAGCCGCTGTAGCATGCGCTGCTGGCGCTGATTGGCTTGCTTGATCTGATTTTCCAGCGCGACGCTCATGCGCTGACGCAGCCTTTCCAACGTTGTTTGCTGGCGCGCCAGACGCAGCTGCGGGTGCTGCTGTTGCAAGCGGTGATTAAGCTGGGTAAATCGGCGAGTTCGGTTGGCGAGATAGTAATCCATCGCCATTTCCAGACGTTGCTGACCATGCTGAATTTGACGCAGCAGTTCGAGCTGATTGCGGCTGACAATTTCTGCGGCCGCCGACGGCGTTGGCGCGCGCAGGTCGCCGACAAAATCGGCAATGGTCACATCGGTTTCATGGCCGACGGCACTCACCACCGGAATACGGCTGGCAAATATCGCCCGTGCTACGCGCTCGTCGTTAAAGCTCCACAAATCTTCCAGCGAGCCGCCGCCGCGCCCGACGATTAATACGTCACACTCGCCGCGGGCGTTTGCCAGCTCAATTGCGCGCACAATCTGCCCCGGCGCATCGTCGCCCTGGACAGCGGTTGGATAGATAATAACGGGCAGGGAAGGGTCACGACGCTTCAGCACGTGGAGAATATCGTGTAGCGCTGCCCCGGTTTTCGAGGTGATCACCCCGACGCAGTGGGCCGGTGAGGGCAGCGTTTTTTTGAACTGCTGATCGAACAGCCCTTCAGCCTGCAGTTTGGCCTTCAGTTGCTCATACTTCTGTTGCAACAGACCTTCACCCGCAGGCTGCATGCTCTCAACAATTATCTGGTAGTCCCCACGCGGTTCATACAATGTAATGTTGGCGCGCACCAGCACCTGTTGCCCGTGCTGCGGGCGGAACGTTACCCGGCGGTTGCTGTTGCGAAACATCGCGCAGCGAACCTGAGCGGTGTCATCTTTGAGCGTGAAGTACCAATGACCCGAGGACGGCTGAGTGAAATTGGAGATTTCACCGCTGATCCACACTTGCCCCATTTCCTGCTCAAGCAGCAAACGAACCGTCTGATTCAGGCGGCTTACGGTAAAAATTGAGGTGGTCTGAGAGGATAACATGTGAGCGGGATCAAATTCTAAATCAGCAGGTTATTCAGTCGAAAGTAACATGCTCACAGAGGAGCGCAAGGTTTTTTTGCAAAAAAGTGTGGATGCAATCGGTTACGCTCTGTATAATGCCGCGGCAATATTTAATAACCTCCCAGGTGAGATATTGCCCATGCTACGTATCGCAAAAGAAGCCCTGACGTTTGACGACGTCCTCCTCGTTCCCGCTCATTCTACCGTTCTGCCGAATACTGCTGACCTCAGCACCCAGTTGACGAAAACCATTCGCCTGAACATTCCTATGCTCTCCGCAGCAATGGACACCGTGACGGAAGCGCGCCTGGCAATTGCCCTGGCCCAGGAAGGCGGCATCGGTTTTATCCACAAAAACATGTCCATCGAGCGTCAGGCTGAAGAAGTTCGCCGCGTGAAGAAACACGAATCTGGCGTGGTAACTGACCCACAGACCGTACTGCCAACCACTACTCTGCGCGAAGTGAAAGAACTGACCGAGCGTAACGGCTTTGCAGGCTACCCGGTGGTGACTGAAGATAACGAACTGGTCGGTATCATCACCGGCCGTGACGTGCGTTTTGTGACTGACCTGAACCAGCCGGTTAGCGTATATATGACGCCAAAAGAGCGTCTGGTGACCGTTCGTGAAGGCGAAGCGCGCGATGTCGTTTTCGCCAAAATGCACGAAAAACGCGTTGAGAAAGCGCTGGTTGTTGATGACAGCTTCCATCTGCTCGGTATGATCACCGTTAAAGATTTCCAGAAAGCTGAACGTAAACCTAACGCCTGTAAAGACGAGCATGGTCGTCTGCGCGTTGGTGCAGCTGTAGGCGCAGGTGCTGGTAACGAAGAGCGTGTTGACGCGCTGGTTGCCGCGGGCGTTGACGTACTGCTGATTGACTCCTCTCACGGCCACTCTGAAGGCGTACTGCAGCGTATTCGTGAAACTCGTGCTAAATATCCTGATCTGCAGATTATCGGCGGTAACGTTGCTACGGGCGCAGGTGCTCGCGCGTTGGCTGAAGCTGGCTGCAGCGCTGTTAAAGTGGGTATCGGCCCTGGTTCCATCTGTACTACCCGTATCGTGACCGGCGTCGGTGTTCCGCAGATCACCGCCGTTTCTGATGCCGTTGAAGCGTTGGAAGGCACTGGTATTCCAGTTATCGCCGATGGCGGTATTCGTTTCTCCGGCGACATCGCTAAAGCGATTGCCGCTGGTGCTGCCGCAGTGATGGTTGGTTCCATGCTGGCGGGTACTGAAGAATCCCCTGGCGAAATCGAACTGTACCAGGGCCGTTCTTACAAATCTTACCGCGGTATGGGTTCTCTGGGCGCGATGTCCAAAGGGTCTTCTGACCGTTACTTCCAGAGCGATAACGCCGCTGACAAACTGGTCCCGGAAGGTATCGAAGGCCGCGTAGCCTATAAAGGTCGCCTGAAAGAGATCATTCACCAGCAGATGGGCGGCCTGCGCTCCTGTATGGGGCTGACCGGCTGTGGTACTATCGACGCGCTGCGAACGAAAGCAGAGTTTGTACGCATCAGCGGTGCGGGTATTCAGGAAAGTCACGTCCACGATGTGACCATCACCAAAGAGTCCCCTAACTACCGCATGGGCTCCTGATAAGTTTCCGCGCCCGGCTATATGCCGGGCGAATTTGTTTCACTTGCCTCGGAATTAGCGTCAATGACAGACAATATTCATAAACATCGCATTCTCATCCTCGATTTCGGCTCGCAGTACACTCAGCTGGTTGCACGTCGCGTACGTGAACTGGGCGTCTACTGTGAACTGTGGGCATGGGATGTTACGGAAGCACAAATTCGCGAATTCAACCCAAGCGGTATTATTCTTTCCGGTGGCCCGGAAAGTACCACCGAAGAAAACAGCCCGCGTGCGCCGGAATACGTTTTCAATGCGGGCGTGCCGGTGTTCGGCGTGTGCTACGGCATGCAGACCATGGCAATGCAGCTCGGTGGTCATGTTGAAGGTTCTAACGAACGTGAATTTGGCTATGCGCAGGTTGAAGTGCAGACCGACAGCGCGCTTGTCCGCGGTATTGAAGACTCCCTGACCGCAGACGGCAAACCGTTGCTGGATGTGTGGATGAGCCACGGCGACAAAGTGACTGCCATTCCGGAAGGTTTCGTGACTGTTGCCAGCACCGACAGCTGCCCGTTTGCTATCATGGCGCACGAAGAAAAACGCTTCTACGGCGTGCAGTTCCACCCGGAAGTTACCCACACCCGTCAGGGCATGCGCATGCTGGAGCGTTTTGTGCGCGATATCTGCCAGTGTGAAGCGCTGTGGACGCCGGCAAAAATTATCGATGACGCCGTTGCCCGCATTCGTGAGCAGGTTGGCAATGACAAAGTTATCCTCGGTCTGTCCGGTGGCGTTGACTCCTCTGTGACTGCGATGCTGCTGCACCGTGCAATCGGAAAAAACCTGACCTGCGTGTTCGTCGACAACGGTCTGCTGCGCCTGAACGAAGCCCAGCAGGTAATGGATATGTTTGGTGACCATTTTGGCCTGAACATCGTTCATGTTGAAGGCGAACAGCGTTTCCTCGACGCGCTGAAAGGCGAGAACGACCCGGAAGCGAAACGTAAGATCATCGGCCGCGTATTCGTTGAAGTGTTCGACGAAGAAGCGCTGAAGCTGGAAGACGTTAAGTGGCTGGCACAGGGCACCATCTACCCTGACGTGATCGAATCTGCCGCTTCCGCCACCGGTAAAGCGCACGTCATCAAATCTCACCACAACGTGGGCGGTTTGCCGAAAGAGATGAAGATGGGTCTGGTTGAGCCGCTGCGTGAGCTGTTCAAAGACGAAGTGCGTAAGATTGGTCTGGAACTGGGCCTGCCGTACGATATGCTGTACCGTCACCCGTTCCCGGGACCGGGGCTGGGCGTACGTGTGCTTGGCGAAGTTAAGAAAGAGTACTGCGACCTGCTGCGTCGCGCGGATGCTATCTTCATTGAAGAACTGCACAAAGCTGACCTGTACAACAAAGTCAGCCAGGCGTTCACCGTGTTCCTGCCGGTACGTTCCGTTGGCGTCATGGGCGATGGCCGTAAGTACGACTGGGTTGTTTCCCTGCGTGCAGTAGAAACCATCGACTTTATGACCGCGCACTGGGCGCACCTGCCGTATGATTTCTTAGGCCGTGTCTCTAACCGCATCATTAACGAAGTGAACGGCATTTCCCGCGTCGTTTATGATATCAGCGGTAAGCCACCGGCTACCATTGAGTGGGAATAATAGCCCTTTCTGTTAGCGGTTTCTGAACCGGTAATATGTAAAAAAACCCTCTTTTTATAGAGGGTTTTTTATTGCGCTCATACTGAAGCGCTGTGAATTAATCAACCAATTGTAGCTGGGGTTGAGATTGGGGGGCTACGTTCTCAACGCGAATATCCATCTGCGGATACGGCAGGGAGATATGGTTGGCGTCCAGGGCTTCTTTAATGTTTTCCAGCAGATCGTAATAGGTATTCCAGTATTCGATGTTGGGCACCCATACGCGGACGTAAAAATTCAATGCTGAAGCGCCCAGTTCGCCCAGACGAACGGTTACCCCACGTTGCTTATCGATGCGGGTATCCTGCTCGATAATATGGTTAATCACGCGCTTAACGTCGGCTATCCGGCTCTGATAGCCGACGCCAATCACCAGATCGATACGGCGGAAAGGGTGGCGGGAATAGTTAATGATATTGTCAGCGATGATCTTACCGTTTGGAATGACCACTTCTTTGCTGTCGGCGGTGAGCAAGGTGGTGGAGAAAATATGCACCTTTTCCACCGTTCCGGTAACTGCCCCAATTTGTACCACTTCTCCGGCGCGGAATGGACGCAGGGAGACCAATAATACGCCAGCGGCAAAGTTGGAAAGCGATCCTTGTAGCGCGAGTCCAATGGCCAACCCGGCGGCACCAATGACGGCAATAATGGAGGATGTTTCGATACCGACGCGACCCAATGCGGCAACAACGGCAAAGGCTAGGGTAATGTAACGTACCAGCGCGGTGAAGAACTGGATAATGGTTCGGTCAACTTTACGTTTTAACAGTAATTTTTCCAGACCACTGGAGATCAGGCGAGAGACAAATTTACCGACAAACAGTAAAATTACGGCGGCAACGATATTCCAGCCGAATTGAATAACCGCATCGCTGTGTCCAGCGATCCATTCAAGACCGCTGCTTATTTTCGGAAATAATGAAAAACCACTCATGGTATTACCCTGTAGAATTTAAAATGGTAATGATTCAAATAAGCATTTAATTTCATACATAATATTAATGCTTTCACCTGTGATATTTTCTGGTGATATTAATTGACGTCTATTTGAACACAGTGTGTCTTTTTATACCCAGTAAATCGGAACGTAAAAATGAGCGCGAATGGTGCAGTGAAGTGGGATTAAAAGATTGTGAATTTGTGCGAAAAACACGGTCTATTATCGGATAAATCCGTGCGTGTGGTGGGTAAGGCAGCGTATTGTTTCATCACTCAAATCCCTTACCGGATGGTTAAATGTCAGGCGATTAGCCATCCGGTAAGGAATCTTAATGCTGAGATATTACAGGCGCGAGAGATCAGCGCACGTCGGTTTGAGCAGGAGATGCCTGTTGCGGCTGGGTGATCTGCTGAGAGTCTTTTTTGTTCTGGTGGTGGTGCCACGCACCTATAGCGGAGTAGACGAAGCGTCCGAAGAAGAAGAGAAAGCTGATAAGCAGTACGATCCGGATCATGCGACTATTAAATCGGTGTCGTTTGCGTAGGCTGGTAACCTGGCTCACAAAAGGTTCCTTGTAGTGTACCCAACTGAGGGCGATACTCACATTAAGGCATACTGTGAGGCAATGGTCAATTTTTCGTTATGTAAAATTGCTTCAGTTGTTTTATCCTCATATGTTATGAAAATTAATATTATTATTTGCATTAATAATGAATTAACGATAAGAAACGATGAAAATAGTAATAATTGATTAATGAGGGGCTTTTTTTTTGATATATATCAAACGTCACCCTTTACTGATAACTAAAATCGATGAGACATAGTAATGTATTTAACTTCATCGTTTTAGAGTCAGGTGGGATGCCTGTCTGAATACCCCCTGCAGGATGTGCGGGATTCTACTGAGCATCTATGAAACTCAATAAAAATTATATTTGTATGAGAGATAGATGGTGGGCGTTACCTCTCATCATACCATCTTTGCTGTTGCCTATATTGAGCACTGCCAATACCTATGCCCATATTAGTACTGGGACCGTAATTCTTTTCTACATGCCTTTGGCGTTGATGATTAGTCTGATGCTATTTTTTGGCTGGGCGGCATTGCCGGGAATTATCATTTCCATTATCTGCTACAAATATCCGCAGGTTGGGTTATTTGAAACGCTCTCAATAATTTCGCACTTTATTGTAACGATAGTGCTGAGTTGGGGAGGGTATAAAGTATTTGCACCCCGGCGGAACAACGTATCTCACGGTGACTCCCACCTGATGTTTCAGCGCATGTTTTGGCAGGTCTTTTGCCCGGCGACGCTGTTTCTGATCCTCTTCCAGTTTGCCGCGTTTGTGGGCGTTTATGAGAGTAAATCCGGCATGGTGGGGGTTATGCCCTTTAATACTGGCACGTTGATCAACTATCAGGCTATGCTGGTCGGGAATCTGATTGGGGTTCCTTTGTGCTACTTTATTATTCGCACGATCCGCAACCCTTTGCATGTCAGAGGCTATTTTTCTCAATTAAAGCAGCAGTTTGATACCAAAGTTACCAAAACTGAGTTTGCGGTCTGGCTGATTATATTGGCTGTACTTATGGCATTGCTGTGTATGCCGTTAAATGAACAAAGCTCAATATTCAGCACAAATTATACTCTGTCGTTGTTGCTACCTGTCATGCTCTGGGGAGCAATGCGTTACGGTTACAGATTTATTTCGCTGATATGGTCTGTCGTACTTATTACCGCAATTCATTATTACCAGCGCTATATGCCCTGGTATTCTGGCTACGATACCCAGCTTGCCATTACCTCATCGAGTTATCTTGTTTTCTCCTTCATCGTGAACTTCATTGCCGTACTGGCAACGCGCCAACGCTTTGTTACCCGGCGCAACCATCGTCTGGCATTCTTTGATCCGATGGTGCATCTGCCAAATTTGCGCGCATTGAACCGGGATTTGAAAAAAACGCCATGGTCAGTGCTCTGCTTTTTGCGTGTTCCGGGCATGGAGCTACTGGTAAAAAATTACGGCATTATGCTGCGTATCCAGTACAAGCAAAAACTCTCACAGTGGATAACGCCACTGTTGGCACAGGATGAGCATGTCTATCAGTTATCGGGTAATGACTTAGTTTTGCGTTTTAACACTGAGTCGTATCAGGAGCGCATTGAAGCCCTGGACAGGCATATCAAGCAGTTCCGTTTTATTTGGGATGGCATGCTTTTACAGCCGCAGGTGGGGATCAGTTTTTGCTGTGTCCGTTCTCCTGTTAACCATATCTATCTGTTACTGGGAGAGTTAAGCACCATTGCCGAGCTTTCTCTGGCGACCAATTCACCAGAGAACTTGCAGCGCCGAGGCGTCATGCACTTGCAACGTGACCTGAAAGATAAGGTTGCGATGATGAATCGTCTACAGCTGGCGCTGGAGCACAATCGTTTTTTCCTGATGGCGCAGCCGATTTTTGGCGTACGCGGCGACGTTTATCATGAAATCCTGCTGCGCCTTGAGGGAGATGACGGTGAAACCATCCCGCCTGATTGCTTCTTGCCGATCGCGCATGAGTTTGGCTTGTCATCCAGCATCGATATGTGGGTGATTGAAAATACGCTGAAGTTTATGGCACAGAATCGGGAAAAAATGCCCGCCCGTCGGTTTGCCATTAACTTGTCACCCACGTCGATATGTCGCGCCCGACTTCCGCATGACATCAACCAGCTACTGGTTAAGTACAAGGTTGAAGCGTGGCAGTTGATTTTTGAAGTCACGGAAAGCAACGCCTTAACCAATGCGGAACAGGCACAGGCAACGTTACTGCAACTGCAATCACTGGGCTGTCAGATTGCGATTGATGATTTTGGTACGGGTTACGCCAGCTATGCGCGGCTGAAGAATGTGAGTGCCGATATCCTGAAAATTGATGGCAGCTTTATTCGCAGTATCGTTTCGAATAGCCTCGACTACCAAATCGTGGCCTCTATTTGCCATCTGGCTCGGATGAAAAGAATGCTGGTGGTTGCAGAGTACGTCGAAAGTGAAGAAATACGCAGTGCGGTAATTTCGCTGGGGATTGACTACATGCAGGGGTACTTGATTGGTAAACCACAGCCATTGCATGAAACGCTGGAAGAACAGGCGCCAGACGCGCTGGCACCTGTTCTGAGTTTATGCGGCGATATCGGGTGAGGTTTCTTCTTCAATTTTGAGACGCCAGCCGGTTACGCCCTCCCAGTATTGCTGCTCTTTTTCCAGATCGAGCAGCACCAGCGCATTTTGGCTAAACCAGTCATGCGGGAAACGTAAGGTCCAGTGGTTGTCGTCGGTTATCAGAGTCAGGGTTGGCGGCGTGGTGGTCGCCTGACGCTGATTATTCAGCAGCACGCCCAGGCGTAACAGTTGAATTAACGGCAGAAACTGTTTTTTCTTGAACAGTGTAAAGCGGGGCAAGTCATCCAGTTTCACCGCTTTGCGATGATAACGAACTAAGGTTGCCATCATCAGTTGTTGTTCCTGATTAAACCCCGGTAAATCGCTGTTTTGTAAGATATAAGCAGAGTGGCGATGTAAGCCGCTGTGGTTGATGTTCAGCCCAACCTCATGCAGCATCGCTGCCCAGCGCAGTAATGCTTCCAGTTGAGGATTGGCCAGTTTGGGCTGTTGCGTATGCCACTGGTCGTACATTTGCATCGTTGTTTCCAGCACGCGCCGGGCCTGTTCACTGTCAATGTTGTACTGGTTCGCCAGACTACTGGCGGTACGGCTGCGAACGTCCTGGTGGCGAAAACGTCCTTCCATCTCGTACAGTACGCCTTCGCGTAGCGCGCCATCAGAAAGGCGAAGTTCGCGGATAGCCAACGCGTCAAAAACGCCGCACAGAATCGCGAGCCCAGGAACAAATACCGCTTTTCGCTCCTCTGACAGCCCCGGCAGGCTGAGCGCATCAAATGACGCATGCTTCAGCACTTCAGATGTCAGTTTGTCCAGGCGTTCGGGGGTGATAAAACCGTCTTTTTCACCCATCTCCAGCAGCACTTCGTGTGCCGCTTTAATCGTGCCTGACGCGCCCATTGCGACGTTCCAGCCCTGAATGCGAAACTGCCACGTTAAAGTTTCAAGCTTTTGCGCTGCCGCCATGCGGGCTCGCTGGAAGTTTTCCCGGCTGATAACACCGCCCGGGAAATACATCTGGGCAAAACTGACGCAGCCCATACGGCGGCTTTCAACCAGCTTGGGTTCGAAATCTTCGCCGATCACCAGTTCTGTTGAGCCACCGCCGATATCGATAACCAGCTTGCGGCCTTTTTCCGGCTGAGTGTGCTCCACGCCCATAAAAATCAGTCGGGCTTCTTCGTTACCGGAGATAATCTCAATCGGGTAGGGGATGACTTTTTCCGCTCGCTTGAGAAAGTCGGTCGCATTCAGCGCCTGACGCAAAGTATGGGTTCCCACGATGCATACGCTTGACGGGGGAAAGCCCTGCAGGCGTTCGGCGAACAGCGACAGGCAGCTTAATCCGCGTTCCATTGCCTCTTCGCTCAGCTTGTTATCTTCGCCGAGACCATCCGCCAGATGAACGCGCTGTTTCAGCCGCCCGATAATCTGCATTGCGCCATCAACCACGCGGGCAATGACCATATGGAAACTGTTTGAACCAAGGTCGACCGCAGCAAATTCCTGCGGTCGTGGAGTCTTGTCGTGTATTGGCATATCTTTAGTCAGGTTGCTCGAGTGATTTGATGTAGTCGTAAATCGCCAATTGTGACTGAACCTTACGGCGGTTTCCGCGCGGTACGTAGCGATTACTGAGTTCTTTATCGATGAAGCGAGCCTTCACCGTGTCGCTGAACAGGATATCGATAATATCCAGCACGCGCTGCTTAAGGCGCGGGTCAAGAAGCGGTGTAGCAACTTCGATACGATAATCGATGTTTCTTGTCATCCAGTCTGCGGAGGAGAGATACACCTGCTTGTCGCCCCCGTTCTCGAAGATGTAGATCCGGTCATGTTCAAGATAGCGATCAACGATGCTGATAACACGAATATTTTCGCTAATGCCTTCCAGGTTTGGAATCAGTGAGCACATTCCGCGAATCAACAAATTAACCGGCACGCCTGAGCTTGAGGCCGCATAGAGACGATCAACCAGACCTTTATCGACCAGGTTGTTCAGTTTTAGCGTGATACCTGAAGGTTGGCCTTGCTGCGCATTGGCGATCTCTTTGTCGATCATCGCGTACAGCAGACGGCGTGAGTTCTGCGGGGATACCAGCAGATAATCGAACGTCACCGGACGATATGGGTTCTCGATGAAGTTAAACACCCGACGAACCTCGTTGGTGATGCGTGAATCAGCGGTAAGCAACGAGTAGTCGGTATACAGGCGCGCAGTTTTTTCGTTGAAGTTCCCCGTCCCGATATGCGCATAGCGCACGACTTCATCACCTTCTTTACGCGAGATAAGGAACAGTTTGGCGTGAATTTTCAGGCCCGGTGCGGAGAAGATGACGTGAACGCCCGCTTCGGTCAGGCGCTTGGCCCAATGGATGTTGGCTTCTTCATCGAAGCGGGCCTGCAATTCCACCACAACGGTAACTTTCTTACCGTTGTGCGCGGCATGGATCATTGAATCAATAATGCGCGAATCTTTTGCCACACGGTAGATGTTGATCTTTATTGCCAGCACGCTTGGGTCGAAAGATGCCTGACGCAACAGTTCAAGAACGTGCTCAAAGGTGTGATAGGGGTAATACAGCAGCACGTCGCGTTCACGGACTGCGTCAAAGCCGTTACGAAACTTCTCGTTGTCGAACCAGATGTGGCGCAGACGCGGCAGCGGTTTATTCACCAGGTTGGCTTTGCCAACGTTGGGGAAGTTAATAAAGTCTTTGAAGTTATGGTAACGCCCGCCGGGAACAATTGAGTCGTAGCGAGAAATCGTCAGTTTTTCACGTAGCACCTCGACCAACGCATTGGGCATGTCGCGCTGATAGACAAAGCGTACAGGCTCTGCGGTCAGACGCTGTTTCAGGCTGGAGGACATCAGCTCCATCAGGCTCGATTCCATCTCGTGCACCAAATCGTATTCGGCGTCACGGGTCATTTTCATCGAATAGGCGTTAAGTGCGTCGTAATCAAAGAACCCTTTGAAAATGTCGTCCAGGCAATAGCGTAAGATGTTGTCCAGCAGGATCATCGGTTTGCGACGACGCGGGGTTTCCGGCGGCAAATTCACAAAACGGGGAACCTTGTCGGAAGGGATTTCCAGCAGCGCGTAGCGGATTGTATCGCCGCGGATAATCTCTACCGCCAGATAGGTGTAGTCATCTTTCAAAAACTGGACTAAATCCGTCTCGCGGTTAATCAGGATCGGCGTGATGTGCTGGCGAAGATATTGCTTGAAGTAATGACGCAACCAGCTCTGCTGATTGACCGATAGCTGGCGTTCGTTGATTAAGAAAATCTGATTGCGCGCCATCTCCAGCAGCAACTCGTTGTACAGACCGTCAAATTCCTGATCGGCTTTTAATACGCGGGCCTGGATTTTGCCTAACAGATGGCGGGAGTGAGAGTTTGAACCCTGTTCTTCGCTAATAATGATTCGGCGCTTCAGTTCGGCAAAACGAACCTTATAAAACTCGTCGAGGTTATTGGAATAGATGCCTAAGAAACGCATCCGTTCGATCAACGGGTTTGACTTATCAGCAGCTTCCTGGAGTACGCGTTCGTTGAACGCTAACCAACTGAGTTCTTTCTCGATGTATAGCTTTTCCTGACCCATTACCACTTTTACTCCGTTTCATTCACGGGACACTACCGATTTATTATGGCGAGCATTGCTCTCAGATGTCCAACTGTGCCAGAAAAATATGACAATAAACCGTCTGATAGCAAAGAGAAAGGGGAGCGTAGATGAATACCGGTGGTATTAACCGGAAAAGGTAGTTATGCCTGTAAGCCGGATGGTGACATGCGGCTTACAGGTTGAATTTTATTATTCGTCGGCGGCGTAGCCTTGTGGCGGTAGGCGGATGCCATCCAGCCATGCAGCGTTATCACGCATCTTCAGGCGACCATCAATAAACCAGCTTACCACCAGTGGGTAAATGGTATGTTCCTGGGCCTGAACCCGTGCCGTGACATCATCTTCGCTGTCGCCTTCAAAGACCGGAACCTTGGCCTGGAGAATAACCGGTCCGCCGTCCAGTTCATCAGTGACGAAGTGGACGGAGGTACCATGCTCTTCATCGCCGTTTTCCAGTACCTGGCGGTGCGTATGCAGGCCGGGATACTTTGGCAATAAAGACGGGTGGATATTCAGCAAACGTTCAGAATAGTGCGCGACAAACGCCGGGCTGAGAATGCGCATATAACCGGCCAGCACCACGACATCCGGCGCCCAGGCGTCAATTTCTTGCATCAGTTGGCGGTCGAATGCTTCGCGACTGGCAAACTGGGCGGCTTCCAGCGAGTACGCTGGAATGTTCGCTTCGCGTGCGCGCTCAAGGCCGAACGCATCGGCCTTGTTACTGAATACTGCACGTATGGTGCCATTGATTTTTTTCTGTTCGCAGGCGTCTATTATCGCCTGCAAATTGCTTCCGTTACCGGAAATGAGCACCACAATGTTTTTCATTCAATGACCACACGCTGTTCGGAATCAGAAGCTTTGATGATACCGATTTTCCATGCGTTTTCACCTTTCTCATTGAGCAAAGCCAGGGCTTTGTCCACTTCCGAAGCTGGCAGGGCGATAACCATACCTACGCCACAGTTAAAGGTGCGATACATCTCATGCTGGCTGACGTTACCCGCCGTTTGCAGCCAGTTGAAGACGGTTGGCCACTGCCAGGAAGACTCGTCGATCACGGCCTGCGTGTTGTCTGGCAGAACGCGTGGAATATTTTCCCAGAAGCCGCCGCCGGTCAGGTGGGCAATGGCGTGCACATCAACCTTCTCGATCAGTTCCAGAATGGATTTTACGTAAATGCGGGTCGGAGCCAGCAAGTGATCGGCCAGCGACTTGCCTTCAAGCTCGGTGGTTTCCGGGTCACAACCGCTGACTTCAACGATTTTACGCACCAGAGAGTAACCGTTGGAGTGCGGGCCGCTGGAGCCGAGCGCAATCAGTACGTCGCCGTCAGCCACTTTAGAACCGTCGATAATCTCTGATTTTTCGACGACGCCAACGCAGAAACCAGCCACGTCGTAATCTTCGCCGTGGTACATCCCCGGCATTTCAGCTGTTTCCCCACCGACCAGCGCACAGCCAGACTGCAGGCAGCCTTCGGCAATCCCGTTAATGACGCTGGCTGCGGTGTCCACATCCAGTTTGCCGGTTGCATAGTAGTCGAGGAAGAACAGCGGCTCAGCGCCCTGAACCACGAGGTCGTTGACGCACATTGCGACGAGGTCAATCCCGATAGTGTCGTGGCGTTTCAGATCCATCGCCAGACGCAGTTTTGTACCAACGCCATCAGTGCCGGAAACCAGTACCGGTTCACGATATTTTTGCGGCAATGCGCACAGCGCACCGAAGCCACCCAGACCACCCATAACTTCCGGACGACGCGTTTTCTTTACTACGCCTTTGATTCGATCAACCAGAGCATTACCTGCATCAATATCAACACCGGCATCTTTGTAGCTAAGAGAGGTTTTATCGGTCACTGCCTGCTTCCCCACATGTTTACTTGCAGTAAAAGTTAAATTCGGCGCAATTCTAACAGGGAAAGCAAACGTTTGCGAGCCTGCTCTGCATCAAGTTTTATCTGCTGGTTTTTTCAGCATTTTACAATCATTTATCTATTTGTTTGAACTGCGCCACGAAAATGAAACCGGGTACAGTCTTGTGCTTGAAACCTGCCAGCCGAATGCACAGTATCGTACTGAAACCGGTTTCTGTTTTCTGTTGCGGGCCTCATTTGGAGCGTTTTGCGCAGAGTCATCACGATAGGGGAAGGGGATGTCAGGATTTAAAGCAGATTTCATGTGGGGTGGCGCTGTCGCCGCTCATCAACTGGAAGGTGGCTGGCAGGAGGGCGGTAAAGGAATTAGCGTTGCCGATGTCATGACGGCGGGAGCGCATGGCGTGGCGCGTGAAATTACTGACGGTGTGATTGCCGGTAAAAACTACCCTAACCACGATGCCATCGATTTTTATCATCGCTATAAAGACGACATCAAGCTGTTTGCCGAAATGGGGTTTAAATGTTTTCGCACTTCTATTGCCTGGACGCGGATTTTCCCTTTAGGTGATGAAGCGCAACCCAATGAAGCTGGCCTGCAGTTCTATGATGACCTGTTTGACGAATGCCTGAAATATGGCATTGAGCCTGTGATTACGTTATCGCACTTCGAGATGCCCTACCATCTGGTGACGGAGTACGGCGGCTGGCGCAACCGTAAGCTTATCGACTTTTTTGTCCGTTTTGCCCGGGTGGTTTTCACTCGTTACCAGCACAAAGTGAAGTACTGGATGACGTTTAATGAGATTAACAATCAGGCAAATTATCACGAAGACTTCGCGCCCTTTACTAACTCTGGCCTGAAATATCTGCCTGGTGAAGACCGCGAGCCGGTCATGTACCAGGCGGCGCACTACGAGCTGGTGGCAAGCGCGCTGGCGGTGAAGCTCGCGCGTGAAATTAACCCGGCGCTGCAAATTGGCTGCATGATTGCGATGTGCCCAATTTATCCGCTGACCTGTGCGCCGAACGACATGATGATGGCGATGAACGCTATGCACCGGCGTTACTGGTTTACTGACGTCCATGTGCGCGGCAAATACCCGCAGCATCTTCTCAATTACTTTACCCGTCGTGGCTTTGAACTGGATATCACCGAGGAAGACCGTCAGGCGCTGACCGAGGGCTGCGTTGATTACATCGGCTTTAGCTATTATATGTCTTTCGCGACCCAGGCAACGGCGGACAACCCACAACTGGATTACGACGAGTCGAAAAGCCTGGTTTCCAACCCGTATGTGCAGAAATCGGACTGGGGCTGGCAGATTGATCCGGTTGGCCTGCGTTATTCACTGAACTGGTTCTGGGATCATTATCAGCTGCCGTTGTTTATTGTAGAAAACGGCTTTGGTGCGATTGACGTGCAGCAGGCCGATGGCTCGGTGGATGATTCCTATCGTATTGACTATATGGCCGCGCATATCCGCGAAATGAAAAAAGCAGTGGTGGAAGATGGCGTGGATCTGATGGGCTATACCCCGTGGGGCTGTATTGATTTAGTCTCGGCCGGGACGGGGGAGATGAAAAAACGCTACGGCTTTATCTATGTTGATAAAAATAATGACGGGAGTGGGACATTAGCACGCTCGCCGAAGAAATCTTTTTCATGGTATCAAAACGTCATCCAGAGTAATGCTGAAAATTTATAAAATTCATAGCATTGATAGCAACCCCCGCACTTATTGTGGGGGTTGTTTTATACTCATCATCCAGACGCAAACGATTTTGGTTGATCCATATCAAGCGTATGCAGTGTTGCGCCAGAGACGAAAAGCGGTATAATCCGGCGATTTTTTTTGTGGTTGCCACTCGTCTGAGGAAAGGAGAAGAGTATGAAGATCGTGGAAGTCAAACACCCACTCGTCAAACACAAGCTGGGACTGATGCGTGAAAACGACATCAGCACTAAACGCTTTCGTGAACTCGCCTCGGAAGTTGGCAGCCTGCTGACTTATGAAGCAACCGCTGGTCTGGAAACCGAAAAGGTGACCATCGAAGGCTGGAACGGCCCGGTTGAAGTTGACCAAATCAAAGGTAAAAAAATCACCGTTGTGCCAATCCTGCGTGCGGGCCTGGGCATGATGGAAGGCGTACTGGAAAACGTTCCGAGCGCGCGTATCAGCGTGGTCGGTATGTACCGTAATGAAGAGACGCTGGAGCCGGTTCCGTACTTCCAGAAGCTGGTTTCTAACATTGATGAGCGTATGGCGCTGATCGTTGACCCGATGCTGGCAACCGGCGGTTCCGTTATCGCTACCATCGACCTGCTGAAAAAAGCAGGCTGCAGCAGCATTAAAGTCCTGGTGCTGGTTGCAGCGCCGGAAGGTATCGCGGCGCTGGAAAAAGCGCACCCGGATGTTGAGCTGTATACTGCCTCCATCGATCAGGGACTGAACGAGCACGGATACATTATTCCGGGGCTCGGCGATGCCGGTGATAAGATTTTTGGTACCAAGTAAACGAATAAGTGAAAAGAAGCCGACTTTAAGAGTCGGCTTTTTTTTGAATAAAACAACCCAATCGCTAATAACAAACAACACTCAGAGGAAAACACTATGACGCGCCGTGCTATCGGGGTGAGTGAAAGACCGCCGCTTTTACAGACAATCCCGCTTAGTTTACAGCACCTGTTCGCCATGTTTGGCGCAACGGTACTGGTGCCAGTCCTGTTTCATATCAACCCAGCTACCGTTCTGCTGTTTAACGGTATTGGTACTTTACTGTATCTCTTTATTTGTAAAGGTAAAATTCCGGCTTACCTCGGTTCAAGCTTTGCGTTCATTTCCCCAGTTCTGCTGCTGCTGCCGCTAGGGTATGAAGTGGCGCTGGGCGGTTTCATTATGTGTGGCATCCTGTTCTGCCTGGTTTCGTTCATCGTTAAGAAAGCCGGTACTGGCTGGCTGGATGTAATGTTCCCGCCTGCGGCGATGGGCGCAATCGTTGCCGTTATCGGTCTGGAGCTGGCGGGTGTCGCTGCGGGTATGGCGGGATTGCTGCCTGCGGAAGGACAAGCGCCAGACTCAACAACCATCATCATCTCAATGGTGACGCTGGCGGTGACGGTATTTGGTTCCGTGCTGTTCCGTGGCTTTATGGCGATTATCCCGATTTTGATTGGGGTGCTGGCCGGGTACGCGCTCTCCTTCGTGATGGGGGTCGTGGACACCACGCCGATAGCGCAGGCTCACTGGTTTGCTCTGCCGACGTTCTACACGCCGCGCTTTGAATGGGTCGCTATTCTGACCATTCTGCCTGCGGCGCTGGTGGTTATTGCTGAACACGTCGGCCACCTGGTGGTAACGGCGAATATCGTGAAAAAAGATTTGATTCGCGATCCTGGCCTGCATCGTTCTATGTTTGCTAACGGCCTGTCGACGGTGATCTCCGGCTTCTTCGGTTCTACGCCGAACACCACGTACGGCGAAAACATCGGCGTCATGGCGATTACCCGCGTTTACAGTACCTGGGTTATTGGCGGTGCGGCGATTTTCGCCATTCTGCTCTCCTGCGTGGGTAAACTGGCTGCGGCGATCCAAATCATTCCACTGCCGGTCATGGGCGGTGTATCTCTGCTGTTGTACGGCGTGATTGGCGCTTCCGGTATTCGCGTGCTGATCGAGTCAAAAGTTGACTACAACAAAGCACAGAACCTGATCCTGACCTCGGTCATTTTGATCATTGGCGTCAGCGGCGCGAAAGTTCACATCGGTGCTGCTGAGCTGAAAGGCATGGCGCTGGCGACCATTGTGGGTGTCTGTCTGAGCCTGATTTTCAAAGTTATCAGCCTGCTGCGTCCAGAAGAAGTGGTGCTCGACGCCAAAGATGCCGACACTGAGCAACAGTAAACCTTTGACCGGGCGGCGATGCTGCCCGGTTCTATCGCGACGCATTTCTGTGTTAAACTCAACGCGATTTTATGAAATCCTGGGTTGAGGTATCTCTGAACACACCGGCACAGCTCTCTTTGCCACTTTATCTTCCTGACGACGAAACTTTCGCAAGTTTCTGGCCGGGGGATAACTCCTCTTTACTGGCTGCACTGCAAAACGTGCTGCGTCAGGAACATAGCGGGTATATTTATCTTTGGTCGCGTGAAGGCGCTGGCCGTAGTCATTTGCTGCATGCAGCCTGTGCGGAACTGTCCGCGCGCGGCGATGCGGTAGGCTACGTGCCGCTCGACAAACGTACCTGGTTCGTCCCCGAGGTGCTCGACGGGATGGAGCATTTATCGCTGGTATGCATCGATAACATCGAATGTGTGGCCGGTGATTCGCTGTGGGAAATGGCGATCTTTGATCTCTACAACCGTATCCTGGAGTCGGGGAAAACACGCCTGCTGATCACCGGCGATCGTCCACCAAGACAGTTGAATCTGGGATTGCCAGATCTCGCTTCGCGTCTGGACTGGGGGCAAATCTACAAGCTGCAACCACTTTCCGATGAAGATAAGCTGCAGGCGTTGCAATTACGCGCCAGACTTCGCGGATTTGAACTGCCGGAAGATGTGGGCCGCTTTCTGCTTAAGCGTCTGGATCGGGAAATGCGTACGCTGTTTATGACGTTGGATCAGCTTGATCACGCATCGATCACCGCCCAGCGTAAGCTGACCATTCCGTTCGTAAAAGAAATTCTGAAGCTGTAAGCGCCACAGCCAAATGACTGCGGCAGGTTTCGGTTAACCGACGATTTCCAGTACCTGCTCCGGCGGGCGTCCAATTCGAGCCTGACCCTTGGCAACTACGATCGGGCGCTCCATCAGTTTTGGGTTTTCCACCATTGCCTGAATCAGCGCATCTTCACTCAGATTTTTGTCCGCCAGGTTAAGCGATTTATAGAGATCCTCTTTCTGGCGCATCAGCTCACGTGCGCTGGACATACCCAGCATCTGCAGAAGTTCACGCAGGGTCGCGGCATCAGCCGGGGTTTCCAGATACAGCACCACTTCCGGGTCCACGCCATTGGACTTCAGTAATTCCAGCGTTTCACGGCTCTTGGAGCAGCGTGGGTTATGGTAGATTTTAATCGCGTCTGACATTTTTCTTTCCTGTTACATCTTGGTGTACGGTTTAAAGCGCTCTTGCAGCTGGCGTAGCTGGTCGATACGAGCATCGTATCTGGCCTGCTGCTGGCTACCCAGTTTCACCTGAGAGCTTGCGCTGCTGAGCATCGAAATCGCCTGATCCAGACGTCCAGCGAGGGCATACCCCTCCGCCCGCGCCGCCAGTTCTTGATCGCGGTTATTCAGGTTGGCTTCCGTTTGCGCTAACAGATCCCAGCCGTTAGGGTCGTCCTTATGGTTAAACGTATAGCGATTCAGGATGGTTGCCGCCTCTTTGGCTTGCCCGCCCTGTAGATACGCATTCGCCAGGTTAAGCTGCAGTACCGGATTGTTACGCAGGTCACGGGCGTTTTTCAGGCGGTTAATGGCATCACTGGTTTTCTTCTGGCCGAGATCGATATCCGTTGCCAGGTCGAGATACCAGGCATTGTTCGCGTCTGCTGCCAGCAGCGGTTGCAGCGCTTTACGCGCCTCGTCATATTTGCTGGCTTCCATCGCCTGCAATGCTCGACCATATTGCGCCGCACGTTGCTCACGTACGTTGCCTTTCGACCAGTTACTCAGCAGGTCATCGGTCAACTGGTTACGACCAGAGTTGTACATGCCCAAGGTTCGTGCCTTAGCCAGATAAAAATCTTCTGACGACTGGACGACCACCGGACGCATCTGGTTGGCGCGGTTACGGGCATCCGACAGGCGGCTTTCAGGCAGGGGGTGAGTCAGCAAAATTTCCGGCGGACGCGAAGAGTAACGGGCCTGATCGAGCAGTTTTTCGAGGAACGTCGGCATGGCCTGGGGATCGAATCCCGAGCGTTGCAGCACCTGAATACCGATGCGATCTGCTTCCTGTTCGTTTTGTTGCGTAAAGCTAATCATCCCCTGACGTGTTCCCGCCAGCGTACCGGTCAGCGCCGCCATACCCGCCTGCGGGCTAGCCATCGCTAATAAAATTGAACCTAACGCACCTACCCACGTTAGCGGCGCACTGCGTTTCTGATCTTCCATTGCACGCGCCAGGTGGCGCTGAGTGACGTGGGAGATTTCGTGCGCCATGACCGATGCTAACTGGCTTTCGTTGTCGGAATAGCGGAACAGTGCGGAGTGCAAGACAACGTTGCCGCCAAAGAAAGCAAAGGCGTTGATTTCATCGTTGTTAATCAAAAAGAATGTGAAGGGTGTTTTTACCGAGTCGGCGTGCGAGACCAGACGCATCCCCAGCGCATTAATGTATTGGGTGAGCAATGGATCATTAATTAATGGCGCACTGCCGCGCAGTTGGCGTACGTAATAATCGCCCATCTGCATTTCCTGTCCTATGGAAAGCGTACTGCCTGCCGACGTTCCCATATCAGGCAGGGTGTCCGCAGTATCAGCAAATGCGGGCGCAACCTGACCGATAGTCAGTGCGGCAATGAGGGTAGCAACCAGGTTTTTTTTCAACTGCCTGAACATAACCTCTGTCCTGTATTCTTTTTTGAGATAGCCATTTGACCAATGCTGTGAAGTATCGTTCACACTCCGCAAGCTTACGGAGTGTAACTGCGAAACCTGACGATGAACACCCAGGAAAAATGTCTTTTCACTTTGCGTAATCAGCCATAAAAAGCGAAGTCTTTTTTGTGACATTTCGATACAATTCGGGATCGCAATCCCGCTATTGGGTTCATGGAAGGGTTTTATGCTCGAAATGTTGATGCAATGGTATCGTCGCCGCTTTAGCGACCCCGAAGCCATCGCCCTGCTGATTATTCTGGTTGCCGGTTTTGGCATCCTGTTCTTTTTTAGCGGTCTTCTGGCGCCGCTACTGGTCGCCATAGTGCTGGCGTACCTGCTTGAATGGCCGACTGTGCGGCTGGAACATATTGGGTGTTCACGGCGTTGGGCGACATCGATTGTGCTGGTGGTGTTTGTCGGTATTTTGCTGCTGATGGCGTTTGTGGTGATGCCCGTTGCATGGCAGCAGGGGATCTATCTGATCCGCGACATGCCTGGCATGCTTAATAAATTGTCTGATTTTGCTGCCACCTTGCCGCGGCGTTATCCGGCGCTGATGGATGCGGGCATCATTGATGCGATGGCGGAAAATATGCGCTCGCGAATGCTCACCATGGGCGATTCGGTGGTGAAATATTCGTTAGCCTCACTGGTTGGATTGCTGACCCTGGCGGTCTATCTGGTTCTCGTCCCATTGATGGTGTTCTTCCTGATCAAAGATAAAGGACAGATGCTGAACGCCGTGCGCCGGGTGCTGCCGCGTAATCGTGGGCTGGCGGGACAGGTGTGGAAAGAGATGAACCAGCAAATCACCAACTATATCCGCGGAAAGGTGCTGGAAATGGTGGTGGTCGGCGTGGCGACCTGGCTCGGCTTCCTGCTGTTTGGTCTCAACTATTCGCTGCTGCTGGCGGTGCTGGTAGGGTTCTCTGTGCTGATCCCGTATATCGGCGCTTTTGTGGTGACGATTCCGGTAGTTGGCGTGGCGCTGTTTCAGTTCGGGCTTGGCACCGAGTTCTGGAGCTGTTTTGCCGTGTACCTGATTATCCAGGCGCTGGACGGCAATCTGTTGGTTCCCGTGCTGTTCTCCGAGGCGGTCAATCTGCATCCACTGGTGATTATTCTCTCCGTGGTGATTTTCGGCGGTCTGTGGGGATTCTGGGGCGTATTCTTTGCGATCCCTCTGGCGACGTTAATCAAAGCGGTAATGCACGCCTGGCCGGATGGTCAGGTCGTTGACGAACCCTAATCTGCAAGATCCGGCGATATCATGTCGCCGGATCCGAACTTGTCTGACCTCTATCCACACTTTCTGAATAATCTCTTCTGCTGTCGTTTTTCTCCGCATTTGTCTTTAACTTGACCTGCGTGATGTCTTTCTGTCACGCAAGGAATAAGACCAACAGGAGAACAAAATGGGTCACAACACACACACGCAGCAAAAGGTGGGATGGGGCGGTTATCTCGCTTTTTTTATTACGATTATCCTTTTTTCCGGCATGTTTGCGAAAAGTACCGAATGGTGGCGGGTCTTTGACTTCACCGTCCTCAACGGCGCCTTTGGGCAGATTAATGCCGCAGGCGATACGGCGGTCTCTTTTCGCGGATCTGGAGGGATGGGAGCCAAAGATGGCTTCTTATTCGCACTTGAGCTGGCACCTTCCGTCATTCTTTCACTCGGGATTATCTCCGTCACCGAAGGGTTAGGTGGCTTACGTGCGGCACAACAGCTGATGACGCCGGTCCTGCGCCCGTTACTCGGTATTCCGGGAGTATGTTCGCTGGCGCTGATTGCGAATTTGCAAAATACCGATGCCGCGGCAGGGATGACCAAAGAGATGGCGGAAGAGGGCATTATTACTGAACAGGAGCGTGCCATTTTTGCCTGCTGGCAAACCAGCGGCAGCGCGTGTATTACCAACTATTTTTCCTCTGGCGCTGCGCTGTTTACGGTGGTTACCGTTCCGGTGATTACGCCGCTGGCGGTGATCCTTGTCTTCAAATTTGTGGGAGCGAACCTGCTGCGTTTGTGGATTGCGCAGCTGGAAAATCGCCGTCTGCAGCAGGAGGTCTGAGATGACAACGCAGGTACGTAAAAACGTCATGGATATGTTTATCGATGGCGCGCGGCGCGGGTTTACAATTGCTACAACCAGCCTGTTACCTAACGTGGTGATGGCGTTTGTGATTATTCAGGCGCTGAAGGTGACGGGATTGCTCGAGATTGTCGGGCGGGTGTGCGAACCGGTGATGGCGTTGTGGGGGCTACCGGGGGAATCTGCCACCGTGCTGCTGGCGGCGGTGATGAGTATGGGAGGCGGCGTCGGCGTTTGTGCCAGTCTGGTTGTTGCTGGTACGCTTTCGGGACATGATGCGACTGTATTGCTACCGGCAATCTACCTGATGGGCAATCCGGTGCAAAATGTGGGACGCTGCCTGGGAACTGCGGGGGTCCATCCCCGTTACTACCCGCTGATTATTGCGGTATGCGTCATTAATGCGCTGCTCTCTATTTGGGTTATGCAGGTAATTGCCTGACAAGGAAGGTTATGAACTGTTCAATTCTTAATTTGACGTTGTTCCAGCAGGGACACGTGTACGCGCCGGAAGATTTAGGGCGACAGGATATACTGGTCTCCGGCAGTAAAATTGTTGCCATCGCCCCGTCAATTTCTCCTGAAGACTTTCCCGGTTGTGAGTGTATCAATCTTGACGGCGCGATTGTGTGCCCAGGATTTATCGATCAACACGTCCATCTGATTGGCGGCGGCGGGGAAGCAGGACCGCATACCCGCACGCCGGAAGTACGCTTGTCACGCCTGGTTGAAGCTGGTGTAACTTCGGTGGTGGGTTTGCTGGGTACCGATGGCATTACCCGTCACCCGGAATCGCTGCTGGCAAAAACCCGCGCGCTGGAGTTTGAAGGCATCAGTGCATGGATGCTTACTGGGGCGTATTCTCTGCCTTCCCCGACCATCACCGGCAGCATCGATCGCGACGTGGCGCTGATCGATAAAATCCTTGGCGTAAAATGTGCGATTTCGGACCATCGTTCCTCAGCCCCAGATACCTCGGTGCTGGCAAACATGGCAGCGCAGTCGCGCGTCGGTGGATTGTTAGGACGCAAATCGGGGATCAGTGTATTCCATATGGGCGATAGCCCGCGCATGCTGGAACCGTTGTACCAGATCCTCAACTGCTGCGATGTGCCGATTACTAAACTGTTGCCGACACACGTTAACCGTGCGGAACCGTTGTTCCAGGCGGCGCTGGAGTATGCTCGTAAAGGCGGTTATATCGACATTACCAGCAGCATTGATGAGCCCGTCGACCCCGCCACGGCTATCGCCACGGCGCTGCGGCAGAACGTGCCACTGTCGCGCATTACCCTTAGCTCGGATGGCAACGGCAGCCAGCCGGAATTTGATGAGTTAGGTAATCTCATCGGTATCGGTGTCGCGGGGTTTGAATCACTGGCTGAAACGGTGCGCCAGTTGGTGAAAGTTCATGCCATACCGCTGGAACAGGCGCTCTGTCCGCTGACGCGTACGGTCGCAGAATTTTTGGGGCTCGAACATAAGGGGCGCCTGGCGGTGGGATGCGATGCGGACATTCTGGTGCTTAACGATGCGTTGGAGGTTAATCACCTTTGGGCGAAGGGAAAAGCCGTGGTCAGAGAGAAGAAAGCCTGCGTAAAAGGGACGTTTGAATAAACGTTTATGCGGATGTCAGCCTGAAAAAGTACAGATTCACGTTTATGCCGGGTGGCGGCTACGCCTCACCCGGCCTACAAGTTTCGCAATATTAATAAGCTGTGTAGGCCTGATAAGCGAAGCGCCATCAGGCTTTTTCCAGCAAAACGTAAATCAGGCGTTCTCTTTCAGCCAGTTCAGTACCACGTCGTGGTGATTGCTGGTTTTGAAGTCATCGAACACGTGCTCAATTTTGCCTTCGGCATCAATCAGGAAGCTGATGCGGTGGATGCCATCGTAGGTTTTGCCCATAAATGACTTCTCACCCCAGACGCCGAACTGCTCGCAAACCTGATGATCTTCATCGGACAGGAGCGTGAAATTCAGGACTTCTTTCTCCGCGAATCGGGAAAGCTTCTCTGGTTTGTCGGTGCTGATCCCCAGCACTTCAACACCGGCTTTTTTTAACTCATCCATGTTATCGCGCAAGCCGCAGGCCTGTACGGTACAGCCGGGTGTCATGGCTTTCGGGTAAAAATAAACCAGAACACGCTGTCCCTGGAAGTCGGTTAAATTTACTTGTTCTCCGTCTTGATCCGGCAAGCTAAATTTCGGTGCGATATCACCGGCTTTCAGTGGGTTCATTACTTAACTCCATCCTGTTCATCATGCTGTGAGTAATTGACGACGTTAATACTGCCTTGCGCATTGAGTTCTGTACAGAGTGCTTTAAACGCATCTTCAATATTTGCCGAATCATGTGACGCAGGACTATGTGCGGTAATTTGAATAAACAACTGCGCCGCCTTTCCATTCTCAGCCGGTTGCGTGCGTGAAACCAGTTCCGCAATATTCATTTGGTGGCTGTCAAACAGTGCGGTGAAGCGTTCAATCAAATGGGGAGAATCAGGGACATCGACCTGCACCCATACCGTAGCAGGCATCGCCGGACGAGGGCGCGCGGTCGTGCGCTTCATCACAATGAGTAAATCCAGCTCTGCGCCTTTTAATGGCAAGGTTGATTCAATCAGGGTGATGGCATTCCAGGTGCCCGACAGCAACATGATAAACGTGAACTCATCACCCAGCATGGCCAGTCGGCTGTCTTCGATATTACAGCCGCAACTGCTGACATGACGTGTGATGGTGTTCACAATTCCTGGGCGGTCGGCACCCAGCGCAGTAATGACCAGATAGTGTTGCGATGACGATGTCAAACCTGTTCTTCCTTTGAGCGGTGAGGTAATCATAAGGAAAGCATAAAAAAAACATGCATACAACAATCAGAACGGCTCTGGTCGCTTGCTTTTATTGTCGTACCAAACGTACCATTGAGACACTTGTTTGCACAGAGGATGGCCCATGTTCACGGGAAGTATTGTCGCGCTTGTTACGCCGATGGATGAGAAAGGTAAAGTCTGCCGGTCGAGCCTGAAAAAACTGATTGATTATCATGTCGCCAGCGGCACCTCGGCGATCGTTTCTGTTGGCACCACCGGTGAGTCCGCCACCCTGAGTCATGATGAACATGGCGATGTGGTGATGATGACGCTGGAGCTGGCTGACGGGCGTATTCCGGTTATTGCCGGAACCGGCGCCAATGCGACCGCGGAAGCCATTAGTCTGACGCAGCGTTTCAACGACAGCGGTGTTGTTGGCTGCCTGACGGTGACGCCTTACTACAACCGCCCAACCCAGGAAGGTTTGTTCCAGCATTTCAAAGCCATCGCTGAGCATACTGACCTGCCGCAAATTCTGTATAATGTGCCGTCCCGTACTGGCTGCGATATGCTGCCGGAAACCGTTGGTCGTCTGGCGAAAGTTAAAAATATTATCGCTATTAAAGAGGCCACGGGGAACTTAAGTCGCGTTCACCAGATCAAAGAGCTGGTTTCGGACGACTTTATTCTGCTCAGCGGTGATGACGCGACCGGACTGGATTTTATGCAGCTCGGTGGTCATGGCGTGATTTCCGTAACGTCTAACGTTGCGGCACGTGATATGGCTGAAATGTGCAAACTGGCGGCAGCCGGGCAATTTGCCGAGGCGCGGGTGATTAACCAGCGTCTGATGCCGTTACACAACAAACTATTTGTCGAACCCAATCCTATTCCCGTGAAATGGGCGTGTAAGGAGTTGGGACTTGTGGCGACCGATACGCTACGTCTGCCGATGACGCCAATCACGGACAATGCTCGTGAAATCGTCAAAGCGGCACTTAAGCATGCCGGTTTGCTGTAAAGTTTAGGGAGATTTGATGGCTTACTCAGTACAAAAGTCGCGCCTGGCCAAGGTTGCGGGTGTTTCGCTTGTTATGTTGCTCGCGGCCTGTAGCTCTGACTCGCGCTATAAGCGCCAGGTGAGCGGTGATGAATCCTATCTGGAGGCCGCACCGCTTGCTGAGCTTCATGCTCCAGCTGGGATGATTTTGCCGGTTATGTCGGGTGACTATAATATCCCGGTAACCAACGGCAGTGGTGCCGTGGGTAAAGCGCTGGATATTCGTCCACCGGCTCAGCCGTTAGCGTTAGTCACTGGCGCTCGCACGCAAATCGCAGGCGATACCTCAACGTTGCTGGTGGAAAATGGTCGTGGTAACACGCTGTGGCCGCAGGTCGTGAGCGTCATTCAGTCTAAAAACTACACGATCACCAAACGTGATGATGCCAGCCAGACGCTGACCACCGACTGGGTTGACTGGAACCGTCTGGATGAAGACGAGCAGTACCGTGGACGTTATCAAATCTCGGTTAAACCGCAGGGCTATCAGCAAGCGGTAACGGTGAAACTGATTAACCTCGAGCAGGCGGGTAAACCCGTAGCCGATGCGGCATCAATGCAGCGTTACAGCGCTGAGATGATGAACGTTATCTCTGCTGGTCTGGATAAGAACGCCACCGACGCCGCGAATGCCGCGCAGAATCGCTCTGCAGCCACCATGGACGTTCAGAGCGCAGCCGATGACACCGGTTTACCAATGCTGGTGGTACGCGGACCGTTCAACGTGGTGTGGCAGCGTCTGCCAGCAGCGCTTGAGAAAGTGGGGATGAAGGTAACCGACAGCACCCGTTCTCAGGGTAGCATCGCGGTGACCTACAAACCTCTGTCTGATAGCAGCTGGCAGGAGCTGGGCGCAAGTGACCCAGGTCTGGTATCCGGCGACTATAAACTGCAGGTCGGTGATTTAGACAACCGCAGTAGCTTGCAGTTTATCGATCCGAAGGGGCATACCCTGACGCAAAGCCAGAACGACGCGCTGGTCGCCGTCTTCCAGGCAGCGTTCAGTAAGTAAAAATAAAGGGCTGGATAACTCCAGCCCTTTTTTTCTGATATGATACGCAAACGTGTGCGTCGGCAGAAAAACGCAATATTTATCGTTAATTCACACCCAGGAGTAATAAAGATGCAAAAGCAAGCTGAGTTGTATCGTGGTAAAGCGAAGACCGTATACAGCACGGAAAACCCGGACCTGTTGGTGCTCGAATTCCGCAATGATACGTCAGCAGGGGATGGCGCGCGCATTGAACAGTTTGACCGTAAAGGCATGGTGAACAACAAATTCAACCATTTCATTATGACTAAACTGCAAGAAGCGGGTATTCCTACCCAGATGGAGCGACTGCTTTCTGATACCGAATGTCTGGTGAAAAAGCTGGATATGGTACCGGTTGAATGTGTGGTACGTAACCGCGCGGCAGGCTCTCTGGTTAAGCGTTTAGGCGTTGAGGAAGGTATTGAACTGAATCCGCCGCTGTTTGATCTGTTCCTGAAAAACGATGCTATGCACGATCCAATGATTAACGATTCCTATTGCGAAACTTTTGGTTGGGTGAGCAAAGAGAATCTGGCACGTATGAAAGAGCTGACTTACAAAGCTAACGACGTGCTGAAAAAGATGTTTGATGATGCTGGTCTGATTCTGGTCGACTTCAAACTTGAGTTTGGTTTGTATAAAGGTGAAGTCGTCCTGGGTGATGAATTCTCACCGGACGGTAGCCGCCTGTGGGACAAAGAAACGCTGGATAAAATGGACAAAGATCGCTTCCGCCAGAGTCTGGGCGGCCTGATCGAAGCCTATGAAGCCGTCGCGCATCGCCTGGGTGTGAAGTTAGACTAATCTTCCCCTGAGCCGGCGATCGCTCTCCGGCTCATTAACCCCACCTGATTTGATTACTATTTCTTATGGTAATCCTGTTCCGAACCGCCTACGATCATCATCATAATGAATAAAAAGTTGAGGTGATTATGCGCTGGCAAGGGCGTCGTGAAAGTGACAACGTGGAAGACAGACGAAACAGCTCTGGCGGCGGCCCCTCTATGGGTGGGCCTGGTTTTCGTCTGCCCAGTGGTAAAGGCGGTATCATCCTGCTGATTGTGGTGCTGGTGGCGGGTTATTATGGCGTGGATCTCACCGGATTAATGACCGGCCAGCCGGTCTCCCAACAACAATCATCACGCTCCATCAGCCCAAACGATGATGAAGCGGCAAAATTTACCTCGGTGATTCTGGCTACAACAGAAGATACCTGGGGACAGCAGTTTGAAAAAATGGGCCGCACCTACCAACAGCCGAAGCTGGTGATGTACCGGGGCGCGACGCGCACCGGCTGCGGCGCGGGCCAGTCCGTGATGGGACCGTTTTATTGTCCGGCAGATGGTACGGTATATATCGACCTTTCATTCTATGATGACATGAAAAACAAGCTGGGCGCTGATGGTGATTTTGCGCAGGGCTATGTTATCGCCCATGAAGTGGGTCACCACGTGCAGAAACTGCTGGGTATTGAACCGAAGGTTCGCCAGATGCAGCAGAACGCCTCACAAGCTGAGGTGAACCGTCTTTCCGTTCGTATGGAACTGCAGGCGGACTGCTTTGCCGGTGTCTGGGGCCACAGCATGCAGCAGCAGGGCGTGCTGGAGTCTGGTGACCTGGAAGAGGCACTAAACGCCGCACAGGCCATTGGTGACGATCGCCTGCAACAGCAGGGACAAGGACGCGTCGTACCGGACAGCTTTACTCACGGAACCTCTGAACAGCGTTTTACCTGGTTCAAACGCGGTTTTGATAGCGGCGATCCGGGACAATGTAATACCTTTGGTAAAGGTATTTAAGATACAGAGGCAGGGATGTCCGATAACACTGCGCTGAGGGCGTTAACCGAACAGATGGCTCGTGAGGGGATCCGTCGTTTGCTGATTATCAGCGGCGAGGAGAACTGGTGTCAGGGGCAGGCGTTAGCGCTACGCGACATATTACCCGGCGACTGGTTGTGGGTAGGGGCGAATGCCCCTGCTGAACCGAACTGTACGCTACAGGCGCTGCAAACGTTACTGGGGCGCGAGTTTCGTCATGCAGTCTTCGACGCCGGGCAGGGATTTGACGCTGCGGCGTTTGCCGCCTTAAGCGGTACACTGCTTGCCGGCAGTTGGCTGGTTTTGCTGACCCCACCCTGGCATTCCTGGCACACGCATCCGGACGTGGATTCACTACGCTGGAGCGATTGTGCTGAGCCCATTCCCACACCGCACTTTGTTGAGCACGTCAAACGGGTGATTTCCCGCGATAGACAGGCTCTGCACTGGCAGCAGCATCAGCCGGTTTCCTGTCCGCACTTTCCTGCTCGCGCAGCCTGGCTCGCGGCAACCGGCGAACCCCAACCAGAACAGGCGATGATATTAAATCATTTGCTGGCTATGCCTCCCGGTGTGGTTGCGGTGACGGCCGCACGGGGTCGGGGCAAATCCGCTCTGGCAGGGCAACTCATAGCGCGGATTAACGGCACTGCGATTGTGACCGCACCTGCCAAAGCTGCAACGGATGTGCTGGCACAATTTGCCGCAGAGCGTTACCGCTTTATGGCGCCGGATGCACTATTAAGCAGTTCTGAAACCGCAGACTGGCTGATTGTGGATGAAGCCGCCGCGATCCCCGCGCCGCTGCTACACCAACTGGTGGCGCGTTTTCCTCGTACGCTGTTAACCACTACAGTACAAGGCTACGAGGGAACGGGTAGAGGCTTCTTGCTGAAATTCTGCGCCCGCTTCCCCAATCTTCGACGCTATGAGTTGCAACAACCCGTACGCTGGGCGCAGGGATGTCCGCTGGAGCAAATTGTCAGCGATGCGCTGGTGTTTGATGATGAAACGTTCACGCATGCCCCATTAGGGGAGCTTCACTTCTCGGCATTTGAGCAACAGTCCTGGGATGCTAGCCCGGCGCTGCCGTTAGCAGTATACCAGTTGCTTTCCGGAGCGCATTATCGCACCTCGCCATTAGACCTGCGGCGAATGATGGACGCGCCTGGTCAGCATTTTCTTCAGGCATCAACCGCTGACTCAGTGGCGGGTGCTGTCTGGCTGGTCGATGAAGGGGGACTATCCGCAGAATTAAGCCAGGCCGTCTGGGCCGGATATCGTCGACCGAGGGGAAATCTGGTTGCGCAGTCGCTGGCGGCGCACGGTGGTGACCCGTTGGCGGCGACGCTCGTCGGGAGAAGAGTCAGTCGAATTGCGGTTCATCCTGCGCGCCAAAGAGAAGGTATTGGGCAACAGCTGATTGTGCTGGCCCACCACTATTCCACATCGTGTGACTATCTGTCGGTCAGTTTTGGGTATACGGCTGAACTATGGCGTTTCTGGCAGCGCTGCGGTTTTGTGCTGGTGCGAATGGGAAATCACCGGGAAGCCAGCAGCGGCTGTTATACCGCCATGGCGTTGCTGCCGATCAGCGAAGCGGGAAAGCGCCTTGCCGAGCGGGAGCACCAGCATTTGCGGCGTGACGCGGAAATCCTTGCGCGATGGAATGGTGAGAGCATTCCGCTGGTCCCGCTGAAAGAGACTACGCTTAATGAGGATGACTGGGCTGAGCTGGCTGGGTTTGCCTTCGCGCATCGGCCATTATTGACGTCGCTAGGCTGTCTGAGTCGTCTGCTTGAGCACAGTGAATTACCTCTTCCGGCATTGCGCGGACGTATACAGGCTAAACGCAGCGACGCCGAATTGTGCCAACAGCTGAAGATCTCAGGTCGTAAAGCGCTTCTGGTCGTTCAGCGCGCCGAAGCGGCACAAGCGTTAAATCAGCTGGATGCTGAACGTGAACAGCGGCTACATAATCGCATTATGCAATGGCAATTTTTTCACTAACATCTTCAATTTCCTGGCATGGTCATTGCGGTTAAGCGGCGTAGAATGATTCTCATCAGTTAAGGAGATCGCCATGAAACATGACCATTTTGTTGTTCAAAGTCCCGATAAACCCGCTCAACAGCTACTGCTGCTGTTTCATGGCGTCGGCGATAACCCGGTTGCCATGGGTGAAATTGGCTCCTGGTTTGCGCCGCTGTTTCCGGATGCGTTAATCGTCAGCATTGGCGGGGCAGAGCCTTACGGTACGACTTCCGGACGTCAGTGGTTTTCGGTACAGGGCGTAACGGAAGAGAACCGCCAGGCGCGTATCGACGCGATTATGCCGGTGTTTATCGAAACCGTGCGCTACTGGCAGAAACAAAGCGGCGTTTCACCGCAGGCAACCGCGCTGATTGGTTTTTCTCAGGGTTCGATTATGTCGCTTGAGAGCATCAAAGCCGAGCCGGGGCTGGCGTCGCGGGTCATTGCCTTCAATGGTCGCTATGCCACCTTACCGGAGGTTGCAACTACCGCAACGACGGTGCATTTGATTCACGGTGGTGAAGACCGGGTGATAGAGCTCTCCCATGCCGTTGCCGCGCAGGAGGCATTAATTGCTGCGGGTGGGGATGTGACGCTGGATATCGTCGAAAACCTGGGACACGCCATTGATGAACGCAGCATGCAGTTTGCGCTCGATCATCTGCGTTTTACCGTACCGAAGCACTATTTTGATGAAGCGCTGAGCGGCGGTAAGCCTCACGATGATGATGTGATTGAGATGATCTGATTGATAACCGTAGGCCGGATAAAACGCGAAGCTTTGCCATCCGGCACTTAACGCCCGGTGGCGCTAACGCTTACCGGGCCTACGTGACTTATTGGCCTGGAAATTATTTCTTCGGTTGATCCTTGTTCGGCCAATCGTCGTCGTCATCCCATTTATCGTTAAAGTCGCGATGCGGGGGAAGCTCCGGTTTGTTGGCCAGATATTTCTTTGGATCGACGCGCTTGAGATCTTTGATAACGTTAAGCAGCACGCCTACCAGAAACACTAACACCAGAATCCACCAATATTTTGCTAGCCAGTCCATGTATTTTTCCTCTTGCAGGAGTACTCATCAGGCGACGAGTTGCTCCATGATACGTTGATACATACGGGCAAGCAGCTGCAGGTCGGCGGCATTAACACATTCATTTATTTTATGAATAGTGGCGTTGACCGGCCCAAGTTCGACTACCTGTGCCCCCATGCGGGCAATAAAGCGCCCGTCGGACGTCCCGCCTGTAGTCAGTAACTGCGGTTTAATCTCATTATAGTGCTCAATGGCGTTCACTACTGCATCCACCAGTTTACCGCGTTCAGTCAGGAACGGCTGACCGGAAAGCCACCAGTCGACGGTATAGCGCAACTGATGTTTCTCCAGCAGCGCGTGAACCCGTGCTTTAATCATCTCATCGGTCAGCTCAGTGCTGAAACGGAAGTTGAACTGGATAAACAGTTCTCCGGGGATAACGTTGTTGCTGCCGGTACCTGCCTGAATATTGGCAATCTGCATGCTGGTCGCCGGGAAGAACTCGTTACCCTGGTCCCACTCAATCGCCACCAGTTCGTTGAGCATTGGCGCCGCGCGGTGTACCGGATTATCGGCCAGATGCGGATAGGCTACGTGCCCCTGCACGCCATGAATGGTCAGGTTGCAGGTCAGTGAACCACGACGTCCATTCTTGACCACGTCGCCAACGATTTCCGTGCTGGACGGTTCGCCAACCAGACAATAATCCAGTCGCTCATTACGCGCCATCAGTGCTTCAACCACCTTTACGGTGCCGTTTTTGGCGCTGGCTTCTTCGTCGGACGTTATCAAAAATGCCAGACGACCCTGATGGTTTGGATGCTGGGCGACAAAACGTTCTGCGGCCACGACCATCGCTGCCAGTGAGCCTTTCATATCGGCAGCGCCACGCCCGAACAGCATGCCATCGCGAATGGTCGGTTCGAACGGTGGATTGATCCAACGATCGACATCGCCGGCGGGCACTACGTCGGTGTGACCGGCAAATGCCAGGGTCTCACCTTTACCGCGCCATGCCCAAAAATTCTGTGTGTCACCAAAATCCATACGCTCAACGGTAAAACCTACCGCGCGCAGGCGTTCAATCATTAACGCCTGGCACCCGGCATCATCCGGGCTCAGGGAAGGACGGCGAATAAGCTGCTGTGTCAGCTCAATAACCGGGCACGACATAGACTACACCTCATTAAAAAACAGAGTATAACTGGATTCACTGAAACCAAGCAGCATAGGCTTACCCGGCGCGCAGAGCAATGGGCGTTTGATAATTGCTGGCATTTCAATCATCAATGCGGCGGCGGAAGCCGCATCGGTGATTTGACTGCGCGTGGATTCATCGAGTTTACGCCAGGTGGTTCCACGTGTATTGAGCAGCGCTTCCCAACCTAATTCGCTGATAAAGGACTGTAATAGCGTATTGTCAAGACCGTCGACGCGATAATCATGAAAGCGATAGTCAATACCTTGTGCTTCCAACCAGCGTCTGGCTTTTTTAATCGTGTCGCAATTCTTAATGCCGTAGAGGGTGATCATTTGAATCCTTATTGACGTAATTTGAATATTTATTCTTTTATTATGTGGCAATGAATAATACATATTGTCATTCAATCGTTATAGAAAAATATAACATTGTTGAACAACAGTGAATAATGATTCCTGAAAGCTCCAAAAATACCGTATAACTAAAAATCAGAATCTGCCTGTTTGCATCAGCCTGTTTTTCCATCAGAATTGCAAAAGTAGTAGATGATGTATGAATATTTCAAAATATTGCAGTAAGTCACATAAAATTTATGGGTATGGCGCATAGTGATCACATAAACCCCAAACACGGGAGGATGTAATCACAACCATCGGTTAAATGTTCTTCTTTTGATGATGATGATTTTGTAGAATGCTCATAATAATAAGAGAGGTTGTTATGATTGAACGTGAACTGGGGAACTGGAAAGACTTTATCGAAGTGATGCTTCGTAAATAATTTTCTGGAAGAAATTCATATCCTGTAAAGGATAAAAAAAGGCGACTCAACGTAAGTCGCCTTTTTTGTGCCCGATTATTCCGGGCGCGGTTTCAACGGGAAGCGTCTGCGTACCAGCACAAAGAACAGGGGCACGAAGTAAATCGCCAGGATAGTGGCTGAAATCATTCCACCCATTACGCCTGTCCCCACCGCATGTTGACCGCCAGAACCTGCGCCACTGCTGATGGTCATCGGCAGAACCCCAAAGATAAACGCCAGCGAGGTCATCAGAATCGGACGCAAGCGCTGGCGACAGGCGTGGAGCGTGGCATCGAGCAGATCGTGTCCTTTCTCGTTCATCTCATTGGCGAATTCAACAATCAAGATTGCGTTCTTCGCCGATAGCCCGATAACGGTAAGTAACCCGACCTGGAAGTACACGTCGTTTTCCAGACCGCGCATCCAGGTCGCCAGCAGAGCACCAATGACCCCCAGCGGCACAACCAGCATGACGGAGAAGGGAACTGACCAGCTTTCATACAGGGCCGCCAGACACAGGAATACCACCAGCAGAGAAATGGCGTACAGGGCGGGGGCCTGAGAACCCGACAGCCGTTCCTGATAAGACATCGCAGTCCATTCGAGGCCGAATCCGGTCGGCAACTGGCGCACCAGCGATTCCATTATGTCCATCGCTGTACCGGTACTGACGCCGGGCGCGGCTTCTCCGACAATCTCGACCGCGGAGTAGCCGTTGTAGCGTTCCAGACGCGGTGAACCGGTTTCCCAGCGCGACGTGGCAAAGGCCGAGAAAGGCACCATGCCACCGTTGTTATTACGGACGTACCACAAATTGATGTCGTCAGGGAGCATGCGATATTTTGCTGCCGCCTGCACGTAAACCTTCTTCACGCGACCGCGGTCCATAAAGTCATTGACGTAGCTGGAACCCCAGGCCGTTTGCAATGTATCGTTGATGTCGTCGATGGAAACGCCCAGTGCCTGGGCTTTGCGCTGATCGATATCAATTTGCAACTGCGGGCTGTCGTCCAGACCGTTATGACGAACGCGGGTCAGGGAAGAATCCTTCCCGGCCAGCTCAATCAGCTTGTCGCGCGCGGCCATTAACGCGTCATGCCCCGCACCAGCGTGATCCTGCAGCTCCATATCGAAACCGGCAGAGCTTCCGAGGCCACTGATAGCCGGAGGGCTACTGGCGAAGACGCGGGCTTCTTTAATCTTATTAAAGGCCTTGGTCGCACGTTCAATGATGGCGAAAGAGGTTCCGGTAGTGGTGTCGCGCTCATCCCAGTCTTTTAAACGGACAAACATACGCGCCACGTTTTGACCGTTCCCGCCAGGGCCTGAACCGACCGTGGAAAAGACCGACATAATGTTGTCTTTCTCATGGGTGAAGTAATACTTCTCTACTTCCTCAACCACTTTCAATGTTTGCTGCTGTGTGGAGCCGCTGGGCAGCTGTACCGAGGTGGTAAACATGCCGCGGTCTTCCAGCGGCAGGAAGGAGGTTGGCAGGCGCAGGAACAGGAAAACCATTCCGCCGAGCAGCAGGCCGTAGATCAGTATCCAGCGCAGGCTGCGGTGCAGGATCCTGGCAACGCCTTTTTCGTAGCGCTCGGCGTTGCGATTAAACATTCGGTTAAACCAGCCGAAGAAACCGGTTTGTCCGTGATGCTCGCCCTTATGCAGCGGTTTGAGCAGGGTGGCGCACAGAGCAGGAGTGAGGATCATCGCCACCAGAACAGACAGCACCATTGCGGAGACGATAGTAATCGAGAACTGGCGGTAAATAGCCCCGGTAGTGCCGCCGAAGAAGGCCATCGGGATAAATACCGCCGACAGCACCATGGCAATACCAACCAGCGCGCCCTGGATTTGCCCCATCGATTTCCGCGTCGCTTCCCGCGGTGTGAGCCCTTCCTCACTCATAATACGCTCGACGTTTTCCACTACCACAATGGCGTCATCGACCAGCAGGCCGATCGCCAGCACCATCGCAAACATCGTCAAGGTGTTAACGCTATAGCCAAAGGCGTAAAGCACGGAGAAGGTACCCATCAGGACGACGGGAACGGCGATGGTGGGAATCAGCGTGGCGCGGAAGTTTTGCAGGAACAGGTACATCACGAGGAATACCAGCGCGATCGCTTCCAGCAGGGTTTTTACCACGTCGATGATTGAGGCTTTGACAAAGGAGGTAGTTTCATATGCCACCTTATATTCCAGCCCATGCGGAAAATATTGCGACAGCTCGTTCAGACGGTTAATGACCAGTTCCGCCGTCGCCATTTCATTGGCGCCTGAAGCCAGCTTCACGCCCAGACCGGAGGCAGGATTTCCATTAAAGCGGCTGAGGTAATCATACTTTTCAGCACCCATTTCGACCGTCGCCACATCGCCCAGTTTAACTTCTGAGCCATCCTGGTTGACACGTAGAGTAATGGCGCGGAATTCATCCGGAGTCTGCAGTAGCGACTGGGCGTTGATCGTCGCGTTCAGCGCCTGCTTGTCCACCGAAGGCGTACCGCCAAGTTGTCCGACCGCAATCTGCGCATTCTGTGACTCGATAGCGTCGGTCACATCTTTAGCGGTCATCTGGAAACTGTTCAGTTTGGCCGGGTCAAGCCAGATACGCATGGAGTACTGTGAGCCGTAAGCGTCAATATCCCCCACGCCGTTAATACGGCTGAGCGGATCCTGAATGTTACTGGCGACATAGTCGGCGATGTCCTGCTTATCCATTGAGCCATCGGTGGAGACAAAGGCGATTGTCAGAATATTGGTGTCCCCGGTCTTACGCACCGTGACCCCCTGATCCTGTACCGCCTGCGGCAGTTTACGCATTGCCGATTGCAGCTGGTTTTGCACCTGCTGGACGGCCTCATCAGGATCGGTTCCGGCGACAAAGCTCAGCGTAACTGACGCCTGGCCTGTCCCGCTGCTCTGCGACGACATGTACATCAGGTTATCGAGGCCGGTCATGTTCTGCTCGATCACCTGGGTGACGGTGTTTTCCAGAGTCTGAGCCGAGGCGCCAGGATAGTTGGCGGTGACCCGTACATTTGGCGGCGCCAGATCGGGATATTGCTCAACGGGCAGTGAAAAAATAGCCAGGGCTCCTGTCAGGCACAACAGGATAGCTAACACCCAGGCAAAAATGGGGCGATCGATGAAAAAATTCGCCATTAAAAGAGGACCTCGTGTTTCTGCGTATCGTTATGGGTATGGCTTGCTTCACTTTAGCGGCAAGGTACGGGTCAAACGTGGAGAAAAAAAGAAGATAATGTAAATTATCATGCCCGTTTACAGCATACCTTTCGTGCCAACGCCGTCAGGCCTGGATCCAGACCCGACGGCGCTTTGCGGTTCTTTACGTTAGATCACTGTCTGATTCAGCCGAACGGAAACTGATGCTTACCAACGTTCCTCCTCCGGAAGGTTGAGAGAAGGTCAACGTGCCGCTTAGTCTTTCCGCCCGCTCACGCATAATATTTAGTCCATAGTGCCCTGTAGGCTCATGCGGCTCGCCAATGCCGATGCCGTTATCGCGGATATAAACCGTGTGGTTGCCGTCCGGAGCCGTTACGCAACTGACGGCAATTTCGCTCGCACTGGCATGCTTAATGGCGTTCAGCACCGCTTCGCGGATGATCTGCAACAGGTGCACTTGCATTTGCGCATCCAACGCCAGCGTGGGTAACCGACAGTCGAGAGTGAGTTTAGCTGAGGTTTGATTTTGCAGCGTTTCCAGCATTTCATGCAGGGCGGAGGGTAAGTCTGCCTGTTGTAAGGTCAGACGGAAGGTGGTGAGCAGTTCGCGTAGCTGACGGTAGGCATCGTTCAGCGCCTGGGAGAAATCCGCCATGATGCTTTGCGCTGGGGCGTTATCTTCCGGAATTGAACGCTTCAGCAGCGTCAACTGAATGCGTAAATAAGAGAGCACCTGTGCCAGCGAGTCGTGCAGTTCGCGTGCAATCGTCGCTCGCTCCTCCATTAACAACAGTTGCTGAAAATGTTTTTGTGCCTGGTTGAAGTACAACCCGCGTCCCAGCATTGAGGAAACGCTGTTAAGCAGCGGAGTAGAAGCATTGACGTTTGGACTTTGCCAGTGCAGTTCGCCGTAGACGGTTTCCTGCATAGTGACCGGCAGGATCTGCATCGGCAGCTCCAGGCTTTTAGTCCCTTCGCTAATCCGCCAGTTATCACCGACGGTGAGCTCAAGGAAATACGCGGCGTCATGTTCGCGGACGATCTGTAAAATATGGCGGAAGCAGTGCACGTCAATCTGGCTGGTATTTAACGCCTGGGAGCACTGATACAACACCTCCAGACGGCGATTGGCTTCATGGAGATCGTGAGTTTTCTCGGCAACAGACGCTTCCAGCGAGCGATACAGCTTGTGTAATTCACTCGACATCTGGCTAAACGTTTTGCCCAGCAACCCCAGTTCATTGGGCAAACCGGTATCCAGCGGTGGAATATTAAACTGACCGTGTTCAATTTGCTGACTGGCCATCACCAGTTTATTCAGCGGACGCACTACCTGCTGGCGAATGCGCCGCAGGGTAAAGAAGACGAGGGTGAATATGCCGATCCCGCCTGCCAGCGAGATGCCAAATACCAGCATGACTTTACGCTCGGCATAATGTTGCAACGCCAGCACGAAGAGATCGATTTGATCGACGTAGTTGTTGATATTGGCCTGGTACCATTTTAAATCGCCGTCGATCAGGCGGGCATTCATTTCCAGCCAGTTAGCATGCAGACGTCCATAGCGGCTTTTTACCGCTTGTGGCACATACCACGCATTCAGATTCTGTAATGCTGGTGCGTTTAGCGCCTGCTGGAAAAGCTGGCGGTGGGCGTTAAGCTGCGGGCTCTGGCTTTGCAGATCGTAACCCAGACGGTAGCTTTGCATGCGCAATGAGCCAGCAACGTTGATGGCTTCGGCATCTCGCAAGCTGCTGGTCAGCGTGAGCAGCGCAATACCTGTTGAGAGAATTGACAGCAGCACTATGTAGAAAAAAGCTTTAGCCAGACTGGCCGAGACCGGACGCTTTACCGTCACTTGTGCATCCTCACACAATACACGTCGCGCCTGAAAACAGCGTGAACGATGCGGTGTATTTGATAAAGGTTAATAAAACGCCATGAAACTGGATGGTAACTGAAACACAATTTCATATGCGATGAAATAAATTGATCTGCCACAGGTTCTGCATAAATAGTTGTGCTTCCTGGGCAAATGAACATTGCCGCTTCCTTCCGTGTCGGTTAATAACACTCTTATAAAGAATAAGGTTTTTGCAACCAAAAAAGAAGGAAGCCATGAATCGTTTTATTATGGTCAATAGCCAGCAGTGCCTGGGATGCCATGCCTGTGAGGTCGCCTGCGTCATGGCTCACAATGGCGAACAGCATGTCCTGAGCCAACGGCATTTTCAGCCCCGAATTACCGTCATTAAACATCAGCAGCAGCGCAGCGCGGTGACCTGTCACCACTGCGAAGATGCACCCTGCGCCAGAAGTTGCCCAAATGGGGCAATTAGCCATGATAACGACAGCGTTCAGGTGAACCCGCAAAAGTGCATTGGCTGTAAATCGTGCGTCGTTGCCTGTCCTTTCGGCACGATGCAGATCGTACTCACTCCTGTCGCCAAAGGGAAGGTGAAAGCCACCGCGCACAAATGCGATCTGTGCCAGGGGCGTGAACAGGGGCCCGCCTGCGTAGAGAACTGCCCGGCGCAGGCGTTACAGTTGGTGACGGAAAATTCGCTTACCGGTCTGTCAAAAGCGCGTAGGCTGCGTACCGCAAGTCTGGAAAGCCAGCCATGGCACGCCAGCACTACCGATTTTGTTCCACATGTCATCACCAAACGTGAGCAAATGCAGGCGACGCCTGCGCGTGGTGAACCGGATAAACTGGCGATTGATGCCCGGAAAACCAGCTTTGAAGAGATCTATCTGCCGTTTCGTACGGCGCAGGCGGAGCGGGAAGCCTCTCGCTGCCTGAAATGCGGCGACCACAGCATTTGCGAATGGACCTGTCCGTTGCATAACCACATTCCGCAGTGGATTGAGCTGGTCAAAGCCGGAAACATCGATGCCGCGGTTGAGCTTTCACATCAAACCAACTGCTTGCCGGAGGTGACCGGGCGTGTATGCCCGCAGGATCGACTCTGCGAAGGGGCATGCACGGTGCGTAATGAGCATGGCGCAGTTACCATCGGTAATATTGAGCGTTACATCTCCGATCGGGCGCTGAGTAAAGGGTGGCGACCGGACTTAAGCCATGTGCAGAAAGTGGACAAGCGTGTTGCCATTATCGGCGCGGGTCCGGCGGGTCTGGCCTGCGCGGATGTGCTGGCGCGTAGCGGTATCAGTGCCACCGTTTACGATCGCCATCCTGAAATTGGCGGTTTGCTGACGTTCGGTATTCCGGCCTTCAAACTGGACAAATCGCTGCTGACGCGTCGCCGTGAAATCTTCAGCGCTATGGGGATTCATTTCGAACTTAACTGTGAAGTGGGTAAGGACGTCGCACTTGAAAAGCTGCTGGAGGATTACGATGCCGTGTTCGTGGGGGTGGGAACCTATCGTTCCATGAAGGCGGACCTGCCAAATGAAGACGCGCCAGGCGTATATGATGCGCTGCCGTTCCTGATTGCCAACACCAAGCAGGTGATGGGGCTGGATGAGTTGCCTGAAGAACCGTTTATCGATACCGCTGGACTGAACGTGGTGGTTCTGGGCGGAGGCGATACAGCCATGGACTGTGTACGTACCGCGCTGCGCCACGGTGCAAGCCAGGTGACCTGCGCCTATCGTCGTGATGAAGCCAACATGCCGGGTTCGAAAAAAGAGGTGAAGAACGCCCGGGAAGAGGGGGCAAACTTCGAGTTTAACGTCCAGCCGGTTGAGCTGGTGTTGCATGCCGATGGGCGAGTCAGCGGCGTGCGTTTCTTACGTACCCAACTTGGCGAACCTGATGCGCAGGGGCGTCGTCGCCCGGTTCCTATCGCCGGGAGTGAGTTTGTGATGCCCGCAGATGCGGTGATCATGGCGTTTGGTTTTCACCCACACGGCATGCCGTGGCTGGAGTCGCATGGCGTTAAGGTCGATAACTGGGGGCGCATTGCCGCCGATGTTGAAAGCGCATACCGTTACCAAACCAGTAACCCGAAAATCTTTGCCGGTGGCGACGCGGTACGCGGTGCGGATCTGGTGGTGACGGCCATGGCGGAGGGGCGGCACGCCGCCCAGGGGATCGTCGACTGGCTGGGCGTAAAATCAGTCAAATCTCACTAATCGGCGTCCAGGCCGGATAAAACGCGTTAGCGTTGTCATCCGGCAATGTGCCGCATGAATGCCTGATGGCGCTTTGCTTATCAGGCCTACATTGTTCCAAGACAAACCCGGTTTCACGGCGTAGTATTATTTCTCACTTCTTGCTGTGGAGCCGGTATGTCGCAAAAAATTACCCTCATCAAAGATAAAGTCCTCTCCGATAACTACTTCATCCTGCGCAATATCACCTATGACCTGACCCGTAGCACTGGGGAGGTGATTCGTCATAAACGCGAGGTTTACGATCGCGGTAACGGTGCCACAATCCTGCTGTATAACCCGGAGAAGAAAACGGTGGTCTTAATTCGCCAGTTCCGCGTCGCCACCTGGGTCAACGGTAATGAAGATGGTCAACTGATTGAAACCTGCGCTGGGCTGTTGGATAACGACGAACCGGAAGCGTGCATTCGCAAAGAGGCCATTGAAGAGACCGGCTTTGAAGTGGGCGAAGTGCGCAAACTGTTTGAGTTATACATGTCGCCGGGCGGCGTGACGGAAATAATCCACTTCTTCATTGCACAATACAGTGACAGCCAGCGAGCAAACGCTGGTGGCGGTGTGGAAGATGAAGATATTGAAGTTCTGGAACTGCCGTTCACACAGGCGCTGGAAATGATCAAAACGGGTGAGATCCGTGACGGTAAAACGGTGCTATTGTTGAACTATTTGCAGTCGTCGCATCTCATGGACTAATGCGCGGGATTTATATTTCTTTACAAATTTACGGCCAATCCGACAATTCTTATTGAGCCACATCAGTCGCGCAAGGAAGATACCGCTTAGGCTGTGTGTTTTGACTTCGGGGTTGTACCGTCCATGCGCTATCGCGTTATTCTCCTTTTCCTGCTCGGGTTGCTACCAGCCCGATTGCTCTGGGCTGCGCCCGCGCAACAGGCGTTTTCTGACTGGCAGGTGACGTGTAATAACCAAAATTTTTGCGTGGCGCGCAATACCGGAGAGCACCACGGCCTGGTCATGACCTTGAGCCGCAGCGCCGGGGCACATACTGACGCCGTGTTGCGTATTGAACTGGGCGGGCTGGAATCGTCCAACGTAAAAGAGAGCGATATTGCGCCGCGTCTGTTGTTGGATGGTGCGCCGCTCTCGCTGAGCGGCGAGCACTGGCGTGTTACCCCATGGCAACTGATGACCGATGATCCGGCCACCATTAGCGCATTTTTACAAACCGTACAGGACGCGAAGGCGATTACCCTGCAAAAAGGTGCGCAAAATCTTTCGCTGCTCGGGCTAAAAGCCGCATTGTTGTTTATCGATGCCCAGCAAAAACGGGTTGGCAGCGAAACCGCATGGATCGAAAAAGGTGACGAGCCTCCGCTCAGTGTACCTCCTGCTCCCGCGCTGAAAGGCGTAGCGGTCATTAACCCAACACCAACGCCTCTCACACAGCAAGAGCGCAGTGAACTGCTGGACTATGGTAACTGGCGAATCAACGGTATTCGTTGCTCTATCGATCCGCTGCGTCGCGAGATGCGCGTCACGGCCCTAACGGATGATAAAGCGCTGCTGATGATTGGCTGTGAGGCCGGAGCGTATAACACTATCGATCTGGCGTGGGTGGTTTCACGTACAACCCCGCTGACTTCACGCGCGGTACGGTTAAGCCTGCCTTTTAAAACGGATGCGGAAAGTCGCGATATGGAGCTGACCAACGCTGCGTTTGACGAAAAGTCGCGGGAACTGGTTACCCTCGCTAAAGGACGAGGGTTGGCAGATTGCGGTATCCAGACCCGCTGGCGCTACGATGGTCAGCGTTTTCGCCTGGTGCGCTATGCCCAGGAACCAAGTTGTGATAACTGGCATGGGCCAGATGCCTGGCCCACACTGTGGATCACACGTTAAGCACCTTGTGTGCTTTGTCGACGATGTTATCTACCGTAAAGCCGAAGAACGGGAACAGCTTGTCCGCCGGAGCCGACTCCCCATAGCCCGTCATCCCAACAATCGCCCCTTTCAGCCCAACATACTTGTACCAGTAGTCGGCAATACCGGCTTCTACCGCCACGCGCGCGCTGACGTTTGCCGGCAGGACCGACTCCCGGTACGTCTCATCCTGGGCGTCGAAGATATCGGTTGAAGGCAGAGAAACTACCCGCACGTTACGGCCTTCGCCGGTCAGTTTTTCCGCCGCCAGCAGCGTGATTTCCATTTCTGAACCGGTAGCAATCAGGATAACATCCGGCTTACCGCCGCCGTCCTTCAGCACATAGCCGCCGCGGGCAATTTGCTGCACCTGCTCAGGCGTGCGCTCAACCTGCGCCAGATTCTGCCGCGAGAGGATCAGCGCCGTTGGCCCGTCATGGCGTTCGACCGCCAGCTTCCAGCCTACTGCCGCTTCAACCTGATCGCATGGTCGCCAGGTACTGAAATTCGGCGTCAGGCGCAGGCTGGCGAGTTGTTCGACGGCCTGGTGCGTGGGACCATCTTCCCCCAGGCCAATCGAGTCGTGGGTATAAACCATGATTTGTCGGGCTTTCATCAGCGCCGCCATGCGCGCGGCATTGCGGGCATATTCGACAAACATCAGGAACGTTGCGGTGTACGGTACGAAGCCTCCGTGGTGCGCGATACCATTGGCAATTGCGGTCATGCCAAATTCCCGCACGCCGTAGTGGATGTAGTTTCCTGCATGATCCTCTTTAAGAGAGGAGGAGCCTTTCCAGATGGTTAGGTTGCTGGGTGCCAGATCAGCCGAGCCGCCGAGCAGTTCTGGCAGTATCGGCCCATAGGCATTCAGGGTATTTTGCGAAGCTTTACGGGTGGCTATTTTGGCTGGGTTGGCTTGCAGGTCGGTAATATATTTCTGGGTTGTTGCTTCCCACTCCTTAGGCAGTCCGCCACTCATCCGGCGAGTAAACTCTGCCGCCAGTTCCGGGTAGGCTTGTTCGTAAGCTGCGAATTTCTCCTTCCAGCTCTGTTGCGCTTTTTCGCCTTTCTCGCGTGCGTCCCACGCCCGGTAAATCTCTTTGGGGATTTCAAAAGCAGGATGATGCCACCCCAGTTTCTGCCGGGTCAGCGCCACCTCTTCTTCGCCCAGCGCAGCGCCGTGCGCTTCCTCTTTCCCGGCTTTATTCGGTGAGCCAAAACCAATCACCGTGCGGCAGATAATCAGCGACGGTTTATCAGTAACAGCCTGCGCTTCCTGAATGGCTTTTTTCACCGCCTCAGGGTCATGACCGTCAATATCGTGCACTACATGCCAGTGGTAAGCCTCAAAGCGTTTTGCAGTATCGTCGGTAAACCAGCCTTCGGTTTCGCCATCAATTGAGATGCCGTTGTGATCGTAGAAGCCGATGAGTTTGCCAAGCCCCAGCGTGCCCGCCAGCGAACAAGCCTCGTGTGAAATACCCTCCATCAGACAGCCGTCGCCCATAAAGACCCAGGTAAAGTGGTTAACAATCTCATGGTCCGGCTGGTTAAACTGCGCTGCCAGCGTGCGCTCGGCAATGGCCATGCCGACGGCGTTGGCCAAACCCTGGCCCAGCGGTCCGGTGGTGGTTTCCACGCCCGGCGTGTAGCCAATTTCCGGGTGACCTGGCGTCTTCGAATGGAGCTGACGGAAGTTCTTTAATTCTTCGATCGGCAGGTCGTAACCGGAAAGATGCAATAGGCTGTAAAGCAGCATTGAGGCGTGGCCGTTGGATAGAATAAACCGGTCACGATCGTACCAGGTGGGATCGGTCGGGTTATGGCGTAGAAAATCGTTCCACAGCACTTCGGCGATATCGGCCATCCCCATTGGTGCTCCTGGGTGGCCAGAGTTAGCTTTTTGGACGGCATCCATACTCAGCGCACGAATGGCATTGGCAAGCTCTTTACGGGTCATAGGAAATACTCCTTGAAAAGTAAAGTGTTAGATGCGTGTTGTGATTCACACTTTTGGGAAAATTGCGGGCGTTGTCAGCAAAAAGCATAGCAGACAGGCATGGTATTGCTGGATTAAGCAGGTAACATGGCTGTTATAAATTGATAACAAATTCTTTCTTTGAATGGTGAGAGTTTGGGGACCTTCAAAGTTTGTGCCGTTGACTGAGGTGATAATGTGCGGCTCAGTAGAATGGTTACCCGCGCCACTTTTTTGATAGATACGTGAAAGGAACAACAAGATGGATGACCAGTTAAAACAAAGCGCCCTCGATTTCCACGAATTTCCGGTACCCGGTAAAATCCAGGTTTCTCCGACCAAGCCTCTGGCAACGCAGCGCGACCTGGCGCTGGCCTACTCGCCGGGCGTGGCTGCACCGTGTCTTGAAATTGAAAAGGACCCGCTGGCAGCCTACAAATACACCGCGCGCGGCAACCTGGTTGCGGTTATTTCCAACGGTACGGCGGTGCTGGGCCTGGGCAATATTGGCGCACTGGCCGGCAAACCGGTGATGGAAGGTAAAGGCGTTCTGTTTAAGAAATTCGCCGGGATCGACGTGTTCGACATTGAAGTCGATGAACTCGATCCGGATAAATTTATCAATGTGGTTGCGGCCCTGGAACCCACGTTTGGCGGTATCAACCTCGAAGATATCAAAGCGCCGGAGTGCTTCTACATTGAGCAAAAGCTGCGCGAACGCATGAATATTCCGGTCTTCCACGATGACCAGCACGGTACAGCAATCATCAGTACTGCCGCAATTCTGAACGGTCTGCGGGTGGTTGAGAAAAATATCTCCGACGTGCGCATGGTGGTGTCTGGCGCAGGCGCGGCGGCGATTGCCTGTATGAACCTGCTGGTAGCGCTGGGTATGCAGAAACACAATATTGTGGTCTGTGACTCCAAAGGCGTGATTTACAAAGACCGCGAACCGAACATGGCGGAAACCAAAGCGGCTTATGCGGTGGTGGATGACGGTAAGCGTACGCTGGATGATGTCATTGACGGCGCAGATATTTTCCTCGGTTGCTCCGGTCCGAAAGTGCTGACGCAGGAAATGGTTAAGAAGATGGCGCGTGCGCCAATGATTCTGGCACTCGCTAACCCGGAACCGGAAATCCTGCCGCCGTTGGCAAAAGAGGTGCGTTCCGACGCAATCATTTGTACTGGTCGTTCAGACTACCCGAACCAGGTTAACAACGTCCTGTGCTTCCCGTTCATCTTCCGCGGTGCGCTGGATGTTGGTGCGACGGCCATCAACGAAGAGATGAAACTGGCGGCGGTGCACGCCATTGCTGAGCTGGCGCATGCCGAGCAGAGTGAAGTGGTGGCCTCTGCTTATGGCGATCAGGACCTGAGCTTCGGCCCGGAATACATCATTCCGAAACCGTTCGACCCGCGTTTGATCGTCAAAATCGCCCCTGCTGTGGCGAAAGCAGCGATGGACTCTGGTGTGGCCACGCGTCCGATTGCCGACTTTGACGCTTACATCGATAAGCTGACTGAATTCGTCTACAAAACCAACCTGTTCATGAAGCCGATTTTCTCCCTGGCACGTAAAGCGCCGAAGCGTGTGGTGCTGACGGAAGGGGAAGAAGCGCGCGTACTGCATGCTACCCAGGAATTGATCACTTTAGGTCTGGCGAAGCCGATCCTGATTGGTCGTCCGAGCGTGATCGAGATGCGTATTCAGAAACTGGGGCTGCAGATCAAAGCGGGCGTCGATTTTGAAATAGTCAACAACGAATCCGATCCGCGCTTTAAAGAGTACTGGAGTGAGTATTATCAGATCATGAAGCGCCGTGGGATCACCCAGGAGCAGGCGCAGCGTGCGGTGATTGCCAACACTACGGTGATCGGTGCGATCATGGTGCAGCGTGGTGAAGCGGATGCGATGATCTGCGGTACGATCGGCGACTACCACGAGCACTTCAGCGTGGTGAAAGAGGTGTTTGGTCATCGTGACGGCGTGCATACAGCCGGGGCGATGAACGCCTTGCTGCTGCCAAGCGGTAACACTTTTATCGCCGATACTTACGTCAACGACGATCCTACGCCTGAGCAACTGGCGGAAATCGCCGTGATGGCGGCAGAGACTGTGCGTCGCTTTGGTATTGAACCGAAGGTGGCGTTGCTGTCGCACTCCAACTTTGGTTCCTCTGACTGCCCGTCGGCCAGCAAAATGCGCGAAGCGCTGGAGCTGATTAAGGCGCGCGCGCCAGAGTTGATGATTGACGGCGAAATGCACGGCGATGCCGCGCTGGTGGAAAGTATCCGTAATGACCGCATGCCGGACAGTCCGCTGAAAGGCTCAGCTAATATTCTGGTGATGCCGAATATGGAAGCGGCCCGTATTAGTTACAACTTACTACGCGTTTCCAGTTCTGAAGGCGTAACGGTTGGCCCGGTGCTGATGGGGGTTGCGAAACCTGTTCATGTATTAACGCCGATCGCCTCTGTTCGTCGTATCGTTAATATGGTGGCGCTGGCGGTTGTAGAAGCCCAAACGCAGCCGCTGTAATTTCACTTTAATTAATTTCCGGCGCGGGTTTCTCTCGCGCCTTTTTATTTTCCCTTTCTTAGTGATCTACTTCACCTTTTAAACCTGGTTGCCGAATTTTGTTATTTACTCTGACAAAAAATTGCCACGATAAGGGCAGTTTTAGCGGAGGCGGTGAGCAATGGAAAAAGAACGCATTATTCAGGAATTTGTGCCGGGGAAACAGGTCACGCTGGCGCATCTCATTGCGCACCCCGGCGAGGAATTAGCGAAAAAGATCGGCGTTCCCGAAGCGGGCGCTATCGGCATCATGACGCTGACTCCAGGCGAAACCGCGATGATTGCCGGTGACTTAGCCATGAAGGCGGCGGATGTACATATCGGTTTTCTCGATAGATTCAGCGGCGCACTGGTGATCTACGGCTCGGTAGGCGCAGTAGAAGAAGCGTTATTACAGACGGTAAGCGGTCTGGGTCGATTATTAAATTTCACTTTGTGCAACCTGACAAAAAGTTAATCAGAGGCGGCGATGAAACGTATTGCGTTTGTCGGTACGGTGGGGGCGGGGAAAACAACGCTCTTTAATGCGCTACAGGGGAATTATTCCCTCGCCAGAAAAACACAGGCCGTGGAGTTTAATGAAAATGGCGATATCGATACGCCAGGGGAATATTTTAGCCATCCGCGCTGGTATCACGCCTTAATTACCACGCTGCAGGATGTTGATACGTTGATTTATATACACGCGGCAAATGATAAAGAAAGTCGCTTACCTGCCGGGCTGTTGGATATCGGTGCCAGTAAACGACAAATCGCCGTTATCAGTAAAACGGACATGCCGGATGCCGACGTCGCCGCAACGCGACAACTACTTCGCGGGATGGGGTTTCAGGAGCCGATTTTTGAGCTCAATAGCCATGACCCGCGCAGTGTGCAGCACCTGGTGGATTATCTGACTGAGCTCAGCCAAAAGGAGGAAAGGGCAGGTGAAAAAACTCATCACAGCTAACGATATTCGTGCGGCCCACGCACGCGGCGAACAGGAAATGTCGGTTGTTCTGCGCGCCAGCATCATCACCCCGGAGGCGCGCGAAGTTGCGGAGCTGCTGGGCGTTACCATCAGTGAATGCGATGAATCCGCGCCAGGCGCCGTCGCTGCTGCTCCGGCTGCGGTGATTGATGGCAAAACGGAAAGCCAGCGTATTCGCGAAACCATCATTGCGCAGTTACCGGAAGGGCAGTTTACCGAAAGCCTGGTCGCGCAGCTGATGGACAAAGTCATGAAGGAAAAGCAGTCGCTGGAGCAGGGCGGAATGCAGCCGAGCTTTAACTCGGTGACCGGCAAAGGCGGTGTGAAAGTCATCGACGGCAGCAGCGTGAAGTTTGGTCGTTTTGACGGCGCGCAGCCGCACTGCGTGGGCTTAACCGATCTGGTGACCGACCAGGACGGTAGCAGCATGGCCGCCGGGTTTATGCAGTGGGATAACGCCTTTTTCCCATGGACGCTGAACTACGACGAAATCGACATGATTCTGGAAGGAGAGCTGCATGTTCGCCACGAAGGCGAAACCATGATTGCAAAAGCCGGGGACGTGATGTTTATCCCGAAAGGCTCCAGCATCGAATTTGGTACGCCATCGACGGTGAAGTTTCTGTATGTGGCCTGGCCTGCGAACTGGCAGTCCTGCTAAGGCGGATGTATGAAGGATTTCATTACCGAAGCATGGCTCAGAGCGAATCATACGCTCAGCGAAGGGGCTGAAATTCATCTCCCCGCTGACGCTCGCCTGACGCCGTCTGCCCGGGAATTACTGGAAAGCCGACATCTGCGCATTAAGTTTATTGACGAGCAGGGCAGCCTGTTTATTGATGACGAAGAACAGCAGCCGCAGCCGGTTCATGGATTAACCAGCAGTGATACGCATCCACAGGCCAGCTGCGAACTGTGCCATCAACCGGTGGCGAAGAAACCGGACACCCTGACGCATCTGACAGCGGACAAGATGGTCGCCAAAAGTGACCCTCGGCTGGGATTTCGCGCCGCGCTGGACAGCACCATCGCCCTGGCTGTGTGGTTGCAGATTGAGATGGCAGAACCGTGGCAGCCGTGGCTGGCGGATATCCGCTCGCGCCTGGGCAATATTATGCGCGCAGACGCCATGGATGAGCCGCTGGCAGCACAAGCTGTCGTGGGTTTGAGTGACGAAGATTTACACCGTCTTTCACATCAACCGCTGCGCTATCTGGACCACGACCATCTGGTGCCTGAAGCCAGCCATGGACGTGATTGTGCGCTGCTTAATCTGCTGCGTACCAAAGTCCGTGAAACGGAGACGGTGGCGGCCCAGGTATTCATCACTCGCAGTTTTGAGGTTATGCGACCGGACATTATGCAGGCGCTCAACCGCCTTTCCAGTACAGTCTACGTGATGATGATTCTGAGTGTTGCAAAGCATCCGCTGACGGTTAGTCAAATTCAACAGAGACTGGGGGAGAAGCAATGATCATTGAACGTGCTCGTCAACTCGCCCAACGCTCACCTGCACGAGTAGTGTTCCCGGATGCGCTGGATGTCCGGGTGCTGAAGGCGGCCAATTACCTGCATCAGCACGGTCTGGCGCGCCCCATTCTCGTCGCCAGCCCGTTTGCGCTACGCCAGTTTGCGCTCAGCCATCGCGTAGCCATGGACGGTATTCAGGTTATTGATCCACAAAGCAATGTACAGATGCGTGAAGAGTTTGCCCTGCGCTGGCGGGCAACGGCGGGTGAAAAAACGCCGCCGGATGCACGGGAGAAGCTCAACGATCCGCTGATGTTTGCCGCCGCGATGGTCAGTGCCGGTAAAGCCGATGTGTGTATTGCGGGCAACCTGTCATCAACGGCAAACGTGCTGCGTGCAGGGTTGCGCATTATCGGATTACAGCCTGGTTGCAAAACGCTGTCGTCAATTTTCCTGATGCTGCCGCAGTATCTCGGGCCGTCATTAGGATTTGCAGACTGTAGCGTTGTGCCGCAGCCCACCGCTGCACAGCTGGCGGATATCGCCATCGCCAGCGCTGAAACCTGGAAGGCGATCACAGGTGAAGAGCCGCGCGTGGCCATGCTGTCGTTTTCAAGTAATGGCAGTGCTCGCCATCCTAACGTCGCTAACGTGCAGCAGGCGACCGAGATCGTTCGTGAGCGTGCCCCGCAGCTTACAGTGGACGGTGAACTGCAATTTGATGCCGCCTTTGTTCCGGATGTTGCTGCGCAAAAAGCGCCCGCCAGTCCGTTAAAGGGCAATGCCAATGTGATGGTCTTCCCATCGCTGGAGGCAGGCAATATTGGCTACAAAATCGCTCAGCGTCTGGGAGGGTATCGCGCAGTAGGGCCATTGATTCAGGGGCTTGCCGCACCGCTTCATGATCTCTCTCGTGGCTGTAGCGTACAGGAAATTATCGAACTGGCGTTGGTGGCAGCAGTGCCGCGCCAGACTGACATGAGTCGTGAAAACGCCTCGCACACACTGGTTGTATAAGGTCCCGTTCAGGACCCCTTAATGAGAGGAAAACACAATGGAAGCATTAGGAATGATTGAAACCCGGGGCCTGGTTGCACTGATTGAGGCTTCTGACGCAATGGTTAAAGCGGCACGCGTGAAACTGGTTGGCGTGAAGCAGATCGGTGGCGGTCTGGTCACTGCCATGGTCCGTGGCGACGTAGCGGCATGTAAAGCTGCAACGGACGCAGGTGCTGCGGCAGCACAGCGTATTGGCGAGCTGGTTTCAGTGCACGTGATCCCGCGTCCGCACGGCGATCTGGAAGAAGTGTTCCCGATCAGCTTTAAAGGCGACAGCAACGACATGTAAGTCGTCCATGTGACGCCACAGACTTCATTGCTGGCGTCACCCTCTCTCCTTTTCACATTACCTTCTGCGGAGGGTAGGGGGAGGTTTTACCTGAAATATGCCACGGAGGCGCGTATGAAACTGGCAATCGTTACAGGACAAATTGTTTGTACCGTACGCCATCAGGGGCTCGCGCACGACAAGTTGCTGATGGTGGAAATGATTGACGCCCAGGGAAATCCCGACGGGCAATGTGCTGTTGCTATCGACAGCATCGGGGCGGGAACCGGAGAGTGGGTGCTGCTGGTCAGCGGAAGCTCCGCCCGTCAGGCGCACCGGAATGAATCATCGCCTGTCGATCTGTGCGTGATTGGCATTGTCGATGAAGTGGTGGCAGGTGGTCAGGTGATCTTCCATAAATAAGGCAGAAAATCATGAATCAACAGGATATTGAACAGGTCGTGAAAGCGGTACTGCTGAAAATGAAAGACAGCAGCCAACCCGTCAGTGCCGTTCAAGAAATGGGCGTTTTTGCCTCCCTGGATGACGCAGTGGCGGCAGCAAAACTGGCCCAGCAGGGGCTGAAAAGCGTCGCCATGCGCCAACTGGCTATCACGGCGCTACGTGAGGCGGGCGAAAAGCACGCCAGAGAATTAGCGGAACTTGCCGTCACTGAAACCGGCATGGGACGCGTCGAAGATAAATTTGCCAAAAACGTGGCGCAGGCGCGCGGCACGCCGGGTGTGGAATGCCTGTCTCCACAGGTTCTGACCGGTGATAACGGTCTGACGCTGATTGAAAACGCGCCGTGGGGCGTGGTGGCCTCGGTAACCCCATCCACCAACCCGGCCGCGACCGTCATTAACAACGCCATCAGCCTGATTGCCGCTGGTAACAGCGTGGTTTTCGCACCGCATCCGGCGGCGAAAAAAGTCTCTCAGCGCGCTATCACTCTGCTTAACCAGGCGGTAGTTGCCGCAGGTGGTCCGGCAAACCTGTTGGTGACGGTTGCCAACCCAGATATCGAGACTGCCCAACGTCTGTTCAAGTACCCAGGTATCGGCCTGCTGGTGGTGACCGGTGGTGAAGCCGTAGTAGATGCCGCGCGTAAGCACACCAACAAACGTTTGATTGCCGCTGGCGCAGGTAATCCGCCGGTGGTGGTTGATGAAACGGCTGACCTGGCACGCGCGGCGCAGTCGGTAGTTAAAGGTGCATCGTTTGACAACAACATCATCTGCGCTGACGAAAAAGTGCTGATCGTGGTCGATAGCGTTGCTGATGAACTGATGCGTCTGATGGAAAGCCAGCATGCGGTGAAACTCACCACGGCCCAGGCCGAACAGCTGCAGCCGGTGCTGCTGAAAAATATCGATGAGCGCGGTAAAGGCACGGTCAGTCGTGACTGGGTAGGTCGTGACGCAGGCAAAATCGCTGCGGCGATTGGTCTGAACGTACCGGAGCAAACCCGTCTGTTATTCGTCGAAACCTCCGCGACGCATCCGTTTGCCGTCACCGAACTGATGATGCCGGTTCTACCGGTCGTGCGGGTCGCTAACGTCGATGAAGCCATTGAACTGGCGGTCAAGCTTGAAGGCGGTTGCCACCATACGGCGGCGATGCACTCGCGCAATATCGACAACATGAACCGTATGGCAAACGCCATTGATACCAGCATCTTCGTTAAGAACGGACCGTGCATTGCCGGTCTTGGACTGGGCGGTGAAGGCTGGACCACGATGACCATTACCACACCAACCGGGGAAGGGGTGACCAGTGCGCGTACGTTTGTGCGTCTGCGTCGCTGTGTGTTGGTAGACGCCTTCAGAATTGTATAAGGAGTAAATGAGATGGCGCACGACGAACAACGTTGGTTGACACCCAGACTGCTAAAAGCGGCAACGCTATGTAACCAGACGCCCACTAAGAGCGATTCACCGCTGTGGTTGGGCATTGATTTGGGAACGTGTGATGTGGTGTCGATGGTTGTGGACAGTGACGGACAGCCGGTCGCGGTTTGCCTGGACTGGGCCGATGTCGTGCGCGATGGCATCGTCTGGGATTTCTTTGGTGCGGTGACCATCGTTCGTCGCCATCTCGATACGCTCGAACAACAGTTGGGTTGCCGCTTTACCCATGCGGCAACCTCATTTCCACCGGGAACTGACCCTCGCATCTCTATTAACGTGCTGGAGTCTGCCGGGCTTGAAGTGAGCCATGTGCTCGACGAACCGACAGCGGTGGCGGATCTGTTGCAGCTCGATAACGCCGGCGTGGTGGATATTGGTGGTGGCACTACCGGGATTGCGATCGTTAAACAAGGCAAGGTGACCTACTCCGCTGATGAAGCAACCGGTGGGCATCATATCTCTCTGACGCTGGCCGGGAACCGTCGTATCCAGTTAGAAGAAGCCGAGCAGTACAAGCGTAGCAACGGCAAAGAAATCTGGCCGGTGGTGAAGCCTGTCTACGAAAAAATGGCGGAAATCGTCGCTCATCATATTGCGGGTCAGGGCGTTACCGATTTATGGCTGGCCGGTGGTTCCTGCATGCAGCCGGGCGTTGATGAGCTGTTCCGTAAGCGTTTCCCGGAACTGCAGGTGCATTTACCCCAGCACAGCCTGTTTATGACCCCGCTGGCGATTGCCAACAGCGGAAAAGAAAAAGCGGAAGGAATCTATGCAAGCTGAATTGCAGACCGCGCTCTTTCAGGCATTCGATACCCTGAATCTGCAACGCGTAAAAACGTTTAGCGTTCCACCGGTCACCCTTTGTGGGCTGGGAGCGCTCAGTACCTGCGGACAGGAAGCACAAACGCGCGGATTGACGCATATGTTCGTCATGGTGGACAGCTTCCTGCATCAGGCGGGGATGACCGCCGCACTGGAGCGCAGTCTGGCGATGAAAGGCGTGGCGATGACGCTGTGGCCATGTCCGGTGGGCGAACCGTGCATTACGGACGTCTGCGCGGCGGTCGCGCAATTGCGTGAATCGAAGTGCGATGGCGTTGTGGCCTTCGGCGGTGGCTCCGTACTCGATGCCGCCAAGGCAGTGGCGTTGCTGGTGACCAACCCCACTCAGACGCTGGCAGACATGGACGAGCGCAGCGCGTTACGCCCACGTCTGCCGCTGATTGCCGTACCGACTACCGCCGGAACGGGCTCAGAAACCACCAACGTCACGGTAATAATCGACGCCGCGACTGGACTCAAAAAAGTGCTGGCCCACGCAACCCTGATGCCGGATGTGGCGATCCTGGACGCTGCATTGACGGAAGGCGTGCCTGCACATGTAACGGCGATGACCGGGATTGATGCACTGACGCACGCCGTTGAAGCGTATAGCGCGCTGAACGCGACGCCGTTTACCGACAGTCTGGCGATTGGCGCGATTGCGATGATAGGTAAATCGCTGCCGAAGGCCGTCGGCTACGGTCAGGATCTGGCGGCGCGCGAAAGCATGCTGCTGGCTTCCTGTATGGCCGGGATGGCGTTTTCCAGCGCAGGGCTGGGCCTGTGCCATGCGATGGCGCACCAGCCGGGAGCGACGTTGCATATCCCACACGGACAGGCTAACGCCATGCTGCTTCCTACGGTAATGGGGTTCAACCGCATGGTGTGTCGTGAGCGCTTCAGCCATATCGGACGCGCGTTAACCAACAAGAAATCGGACGATCGTGATGCTATCAACGCGGTCAGCGAGTTGATTAGCGAAGTGGGCCAGACCAAACGACTCTCAGACGTTGGAGCAAAACCCGAGCATTACAGCGCATGGGCACACGCCGCGCTGGAGGATATTTGTATTCGCAGTAACCCACGCATCGCCACGCAGGAACAGATTATCGACCTGTACGCGGCTGCCGGGTAATGCCTGTAGGCCGGATAAGGTGCTTGCACCGCCATCCGGCAATAACACGGCGTTAATGCCGGAGGCGACGTAAACGTCTTATCCGGCCTACAAATCACAAATGACAGGGAGTAGGGGCTATGGGAATTAACGAAATCATCATGTACATCATGATGTTCTTTATGCTGATTGCCGCCGTGGACAGGATCCTGTCGCAGTTCGGCGGTTCGGCGCGCTTCCTCGGTAAGTTCGGTAAGAGTATTGAGGGATCGGGCGGTCAGTTTGAAGAAGGCTTTATGGCAATGGGCGCGCTGGGTCTGGCGATGGTCGGTATGACCGCGCTGGCGCCAGTACTGGCGCATGTGCTCGGGCCGGTAATTATTCCGCTGTATGAAATGCTGGGCGCGAACCCGTCGATGTTTGCCGGAACGCTGCTGGCGTGCGATATGGGCGGCTTCTTCCTGGCGAAAGAACTGGCGGGCGGCGACGTGGCGGCGTGGTTGTACTCTGGGCTGATTCTCGGCGCGATGATGGGACCGACGCTGGTGTTCTCCATTCCGGTTGCGCTGGGAATTATTGAACCGTCTGACCGTCGTTATCTGGCGCTGGGCGTGCTGGCCGGTATTGTCACCATTCCGATTGGCTGTATTGCGGGTGGTCTGGTCGCGATGTACTCCGGCGTGGAAATCAACGGTCAGCCGGTGGAGTTCACCTTTGCGTTGATCCTGATGAACATGATCCCGGTGCTGATCGTAGCCGTGCTGGTGGCGCTGGGACTGAAATTCATCCCGGAAAAAATGATCAACGGCTTCCAGATCTTCGCCAAGTTCCTGGTAGCGCTGATCACCCTCGGTCTGGCTGCGGCAGTCATCAAGTTCCTGCTCGGCTGGGAGCTGATCCCAGGTCTTGATCCTATTTTCATGGCGCCAGGCGACAAGCCGGGTGAAGTGATGCGCGCCATCGAAGTTATCGGTTCTATCTCCTGTGTGCTGCTGGGTGCCTACCCGATGGTGCTGCTGCTGACCCGCTGGTTTGAAAAACCGCTGATGAGCGTCGGCAACCTGTTAAAAGTCAATAACATTGCGGCTGCGGGTATGGTGGCAACGCTTGCCAATAACATCCCAATGTTCGGCATGATGAAAAACATGGATACCCGCGGCAAAGTGATCAACTGCGCCTTTGCGGTTTCCGCGGCCTTCGCTCTGGGTGACCACTTAGGTTTCGCCGCTGCCAACATGAATGCCATGATCTTCCCGATGATTGTCGGCAAGCTGATCGGCGGCGTGACGGCGATTGGCGTGGCTATGCTGTTAGTACCGAAAGACGAAGATGTTCCGGCACCAGCAGAAACCAATCCGGAGGCGCAATCGTGAATACTCGCCAGCTACTCAGCGTCGGTATCGATATCGGCACCACCACCACTCAGGTGATCTTCTCGCGCCTTGAGCTGGTTAACCGTGCGGCAGTGTCGCAGGTGCCGCGCTACGAATTCATCAAACGCGAAATTAGCTGGCAAAGCCCGGTGTTCTTTACCCCCGTTGATAAGCAGGGCGGGTTGAAAGAGGCCGAACTGAAAGCACTGATCCTCGCCCAGTATCAGGCGGCGGGCATTGCGCCGGAAACGGTTGATTCCGGCGCGATCATCATTACCGGGGAAAGTGCCAAAACGCGCAACGCGCGCCCGGCGGTGATGGCGCTCTCCCAGTCGCTGGGGGATTTCGTGGTTGCCAGCGCCGGTCCGCATCTGGAATCGGTGATTGCTGGTCACGGTGCGGGGGCACAAACCCTGTCCGAGCAGAAGTTGTGCCGCGTACTGAATATCGACATCGGCGGCGGTACGTCGAACTACGTTCTGTTCGATGCCGGAAAAGTCAGCGGATCGGCTTGTCTGAACGTCGGCGGACGGCTACTGGAAACGGACGGTCAGGGGCGCGTGGTGCATGCGCATCAGCCGGGACAAATGATTGTGGATGACGTATTTGGTCCAGGCACTGATGCCCGAACCCTCAATGCGGCGCAGCTTGTTCAGGTGGCTCGACGGATGGCGGCGCTGATTGTGGAGGTGATTGACGGCACGCTTTCACCGCTGGCACAGGCGCTGATGCAAACCGCTCTGTTACCGGCGGGCGTGAAGCCGGAAGTGATTACGTTGTCCGGCGGGGTGGGCGAGTGCTACCGCAACCAACCTGCCGATCCGTTCTGTTTTTCCGACATTGGGCCGCTGTTAGCGACGGCGCTGCATGAACATCCGCGCCTGCGTGAGATGAATGTGCAGTTCCCGGCGCAAACCGTGCGCGCCACAGTGATTGGCGCCGGTGCGCATACGCTGTCGCTTTCGGGCAGCACTATCTGGCTGGAAGGTGTGGCGCTTCCGCTGCGCAATCTGCCGGTGGCGATTCCGGTTGATGAGGCTGATCTGGTGGCCGCCTGGCAACAGGCACTAATGCAGCTCGATCTGGACCCGCAAACGGACGCCTACGTGTTGGCGCTGCCCGCTTCTCTGCCGGTGCGCTACGCCGCGCTGTTAACGGTGATTGATGCGTTGCTGGCCTTTGTCGCGCGCTATCCGAATCCGCATCCCCTGCTGGTGGTAGCCGAGCAGGATTTTGGTAAAGCCCTGGGCATGCTGTTACGCCCACAGTTACAGCAACACCCGCTGGCGGTCATCGATGAGGTGGTTGTCCGGGCGGGGGACTATATCGACATTGGTACGCCTCTTTTTGGCGGATCGGTTGTGCCGGTGACGGTGAAATCACTCGCATTTCCTTCCTGAGGGAACGACTTATGAAACTAAAGACCACATTGTTCGGCAATGTTTATCAGTTTAAGGATGTTAAAGAGGTGCTGGCAAAAGCCAACGAACTGCGTTCGGGGGATGTGCTGGCAGGTGTCGCTGCAACCAGTTCGCAAGAGCGCGTGGCGGCTAAGCAGGTATTGTCGGAAATGACGGTAGCGGATATCCGTAATAACCCGGTGATTTCCTATGAAGAGGACTGCGTGACGCGTCTGATTCAGGATGACGTCAACGAAACGGCCTATAACCGCATCAAAAACTGGAGTATCAGCGAGCTGCGCGAGTACGTGCTAAGCGATGAAACCTCTGTTGATGATATTGCGTTTACGCGTAAAGGGTTAACGTCGGAAGTGGTCGCTGCGGTAGCAAAAATCTGCTCTAACGCGGACCTGATCTACGGCGGTAAGAAAATGCCGGTGATCAAAAAGGCTAACACCACCATCGGTCTACCGGGCACCTTTAGCTGCCGTTTGCAGCCGAACGATACCCGTGACGATGTACAGAGTATTGCGGCGCAAATCTATGAAGGACTGTCTTTCGGTGCGGGCGATGCGGTGATCGGTGTCAACCCGGTCACGGATGACGTGGAAAACTTAAGCCGTGTGCTCGATACCGTGTATGGCGTTATCGACAAGTTCAATATTCCGACCCAGGGCTGCGTACTGGCGCACGTCACCACCCAGATTGAAGCGATTCGTCGCGGTGCGCCGGGCGGGCTGATTTTCCAGAGTATCTGCGGTAGCGAAAAAGGCTTAAAAGAGTTTGGCGTTGAGCTGGCCATGCTGGATGAAGCGCGTGCAGTGGGTGCTGAATTCAACCGTATCGCCGGGGAAAACTGCCTGTACTTTGAAACCGGGCAAGGGTCTGCGCTCTCCGCTGGCGCTAACTTTGGTGCCGATCAGGTGACGATGGAAGCGCGTAACTACGGGCTGGCGCGTCACTACGATCCGTTCCTGGTGAACACCGTGGTGGGCTTTATCGGGCCGGAATATCTCTACAACGACCGTCAGATTATTCGCGCGGGCTTAGAAGATCACTTCATGGGCAAGCTGAGCGGCATCTCAATGGGCTGCGACTGCTGTTACACCAACCATGCTGATGCTGACCAGAACCTCAATGAAAACCTGATGATTCTGCTCGCCACCGCTGGCTGCAACTACATCATGGGCATGCCGCTCGGTGACGACATCATGCTCAACTACCAGACCACCGCCTTCCACGACACCGCGACCGTGCGCCAGTTGCTGAACCTGCGCCCGTCGCCGGAGTTTGAACGCTGGCTGGAAACCATGGGCATTATGGCAAACGGTCGCCTGACCAAACGGGCGGGCGATCCGTCACTGTTCTTCTGATGACGCGGGGATGACACACGATGGATCAAAAACAGATTGAAGAAATTGTACGCAGCGTAATGGCGTCAATGGGAGAGCCGCAGGTTCAAGCGCCATCAGCGGAAGTGAAATGCAGCACTACGCAGTGCGCCGCGCCGACCGGTGAAAGCTGTGCGATGGACTTAGGTTCAGCTGAAGCGAAAGCGTGGATTGGCGTTGAGAATCCGCATCGTGCAGAGGTATTGACCGAACTGCGCCGTAGCACCGCTGCGCGTGTATGTACCGGTCGTGCCGGTCCACGTCCGCGTACCCAGGCGCTGCTGCGCTTCCTTGCTGACCACTCGCGTTCGAAAGATACGGTATTGAAAGAAGTGCCGGAAGAGTGGGTAAAAGCCCAGGGACTACTGGAAGTGCGCTCGGAAATCAGCGACAAAAACTTGTATCTGACGCGCCCGGACATGGGACGTCGTCTGAGTGCGGAAGCCATTGAAGCACTGAAATCACAGTGTGTAATGAATCCGGATGTGCAGGTGATTATTTCTGATGGTCTGTCTACTGACGCCATCACCGCCAACTACGAAGAGATCCTGCCGCCTTTGTTGTCGGGCTTAAAACAGGCCGGATTGAAGGTCGGGACGCCGTTCTTTGTTCGCTATGGGCGCGTGAAAATTGAAGATCAGATCGGCGAACTGCTGGGTGCAAAAGCGGTGATCCTGCTGGTTGGTGAGCGTCCGGGCCTCGGCCAGTCGGAAAGTCTTTCTTGCTACGCCGTCTATTCGCCGCGTGTGGCAACCACCGTTGAGGCTGACCGTACCTGCATCTCGAACATTCACCAGGGCGGTACGCCACCGGTTGAAGCGGCGGCGGTGATTGTGGATTTGGCCAAGCGCATGCTGGAGCAAAAAGCATCCGGCATTAATATGACCCGTTAAGGAGGCATCATGCCAGCATTAGATTTGATTAGACCTTCAGTCACCGCGATGCGTGTGATTGCCTCGGTAAATGACGGTTTTGCCCGCGAACTTAAATTACCGCCACATATACGTAGCCTCGGACTCATCACAGCAGACTCTGATGACGTGGCGTATATTGCCGCAGATGAAGCGACAAAACAGGCGATGGTGGAAGTGGTTTATGGCCGCTCGCTGTATGCCGGTGCGGCGCACAGTCCCTCTCCAACCTCGGGCGAAGTGCTGATTATGCTCGGTGGACCAAACCCGGCCGAAGTTCGCGCGGGTCTGGACGCGATGGTGGCCAATATTGAAAGCGGTGCGGCATTCCAGTGGGCGAATGACGCAGAAGATACCGCCTTCCTGGCGCATGTGGTTTCGCGTACCGGTTCGTATCTTTCCGCGACCGCGGGATGCCGACTGGGCGATCCGATGGCGTATCTGGTAGCACCGCCGCTGGAAGCGACATTTGGTATTGATGCCGCGCTGAAATCTGCCGATGTACAACTGGTAACCTATGTACCACCGCCGTCAGAAACCAACTATTCAGCAGCGTTTTTGACCGGTAGCCAGGCCGCTTGTAAAGCCGCATGTAACGCCTTTGCCGATGCCGTTCTGGATATTGCCCGTAATCCAATCCAGCGCGCGTAAGAGAGGTAGTGATGATCAATGCACTGGGATTACTGGAAGTGGATGGCATGGTGGCTGCCGTGGACGCGGCCGATGCCATGCTGAAAGCCGCGAATGTGCGCCTGCTTAGCCACGAAGTGCTCGATCCTGGTCGGCTGACGCTGGTGGTGGAAGGCGATCTGGCGGCATGCCGAGCAGCGCTGGATGCTGGCAGTGCAGCTGCAGCGCGTACAGGCCGTGTTATCAGCCGTAAGGAAATAGGCCGGCCGGACGATGACACCCAGTGGCTGATCGGCGGTTTTAAACGCCAGCCGAAGAAACCAGAACCGAAGAAACCAGAGCAGAAGCCTGAAGTGAAGTCAGATGTGGCCCCAGAGAAGACGCAGGAAGCACCTGTGTCATCTGAATCCTCTGATGAATTGCTGGCGCTGTTAACATCGGTCCGTCAAGGAATGACGGCAGGGGAAGTGGCTGCCCACTTTGGCTGGTCACTTGATGAAGCCAGAAATGCGCTGGAACAGCTCTTTTCTGACGGAGCGTTGCGTAAACGCAGTAGTCGCTATCGCTTAAAAAATTAACCTGTCGGAGGGCCGGAGGCTTCGTTGAAGCTTCCGGCTTAAAAGATCATGAAAAAGAACCGTACTGCAAACTTGCACCATCTTTATCATGAAGTATTACCCGAAGACGTTAAATTGACGCCGAAAGTGGAAGTGGACAACGTTCATCAACGGCGAACAACGGATGTGTATGAGCACGCGCTGACGATTACAGCCTGGCAGCAGATCTACGACCAGCTGCATCCGGGAAAATTTCATGGCGAGTTCACGGAAATCCTGCTCGATGATATTCAGGTGTTCCGTGAATACACCGGACTGGCGCTGCGTCAGTCATGCCTTGTCTGGCCAAACTCATTTTGGTTTGGCATTCCGGCCACGCGCGGCGAGCAGGGATTTATTGGTACCCAGTGTTTGGGTAACGCTGAAATTGCCACCCGCCCAGGCGGGACGGAGTTTGAACTAAGTACGCCGGATGACTACACCATTTTGGGTGTCGTCATTTCTGAAGAGGCCATTGCCCGTCAGGCCAACTTCCTGCATAACCCGGAAAGGGTGTTGCATATGCTGCGCAACCAGTCGGCGCTGGAAGTGAAAGAACAACACAAAGCCGCGCTATGGGGCTTTGTGCAGCAGGCGCTGGCGACGTTTAGCGAAAACCCGGAAAACCTTCGCCAACCTGCGGTACGCAAAGTGTTTGGCGATAACCTGCTGCTGGCGATGGGGACTATGCTGGAAGAAGCGCAGCCGATTATGACTGCGGAGAGCATCAGCCATCAGAGCTATCGTCGCTTGCTGTCGCGTGCGCGCGAATATGTGCTGGAAAATATGTCAGAGCCGCTGACCGTGCTCGACTTATGCAATCAACTGCACGTTAGCCGCCGGACGTTGCAAAACGCCTTTCACGCCATCCTCGGTATTGGCCCGAATGCCTGGTTGAAACGTATTCGCCTGAACGCCGTGCGCCGTGAGTTGATAAGCCCGTGGTCGCAGAGTGCGACGGTGAAAGACGCCGCCATGCAGTGGGGATTCTGGCATTTAGGGCAGTTTGCTACCGACTACCAGCAACTGTTTGCGGAGAAACCGTCGTTGACGCTGCATCAGCGTATGCGCCAGTGGGCGTGATGGTATAGCTTGAGTAGGCCTGATAAGGCGTTAGCCGCCATCAGGCAATTGTGCTTGCTGCGCTGCCGGATGGCGACGCCTTGCGTCTTATCCGGCCTACGAATTGTGTCGCTATCAGGCCATTACACCCAGTCGCGGACCTGAATAAACTCGCTAAGGGCGGCTTCCGGGCTGTTCGCTTCTGGCTGCCAGTCATACTCCCAGCGTACCAGCGGCGGCATCGACATCAGAATCGATTCCGTGCGCCCGCCGGTTTGCAAACCGAATAATGTGCCGCGATCCCATACCAGGTTAAATTCCACATAGCGTCCGCGACGATAAAGCTGAAAATTGCGTTCACGCTCGCCCCAGCTCATTGCTTTGCGGCGCTCAACGATGGGCAAATACGCCTCGGTATAACCCTTTCCAACAGCCTGCATAAAGGCGAAGCAGTGCTCGAAATCTGGCGTATTCAAATCATCGAAGAACAGCCCGCCAATGCCGCGCTGCTCGTTGCGGTGCTTGAGGAAGAAGTAGTCATCGCACCACTTTTTGTAACGGGGATAAACATCTTCGCCGAACGGCTGGCATAGATCCCGCGCCGTGCGGTGCCAGTGAACTGCATCCTCATCAAAGCCGTAGTAGGGCGTTAAGTCAAAGCCGCCGCCAAACCACCACACCGGGTCGGCGCCCGGTTTCTCCGCGATAAAAAAACGTACGTTGGCATGGCTGGTCGGAATGTAAGGATTCTGCGGATGCACCACCAACGAGACGCCCATCGCTTCAAAGCTACGCCCGGCAAGCTCCGGGCGATGTGCAGTAGCCGAGGCCGGCATTGCATCGCCATGGACATGAGAGAAGTTGACGCCTGCTTGCTCGAAAATACCGCCGTTACGCAACACTCGACTGCGCCCGCCGCCGCCCGCTTCGCGTTGCCAGTTATCCTCAACAAATTCGGTGCCGTCTATGGTGGATAACTGCTGACAAATCTCATCCTGCAGGTTGAGCAGGAACTGTTTTACGCGTTGTACATCGGGCTTCATGGTTAACGTTTCTTCGAGTGTGCTTTCTGGTTATCAAACCAGTGGAAATAGCTGATGATGCCATTGGCGATAGCGGTGGCGATTTTCTGACGAAACGCAGCCGTCCCCAGTAATCGTTCTTCTTCCGGGTTGGTGATGAACGAGGTTTCGACCAGGACCGACGGAATCGAAGGTGATTTTAGCACCACGAAGGCGGCTTGTTCCGTGCTGCGACTGTGCAGACGGTGTACCGGCTTGATCTTCTTAAGAATATGCGAGCCTAACGTCAGGCTGTTTTTAATGGTGTCAGTTTGCACCAGATCGAACAGCACCTGCTGCAACAAATGATCTTTGTCGGTGGCCTTCTTCCCGGCGACTTCATCGGCCCGGTTTTCACGATCGGACAGATATTTCGCCATGGCGCTACTGGCACCGCGATTGGATAAGGCAAAGACCGAAGCACCCGCAGCGCTAGGATTGGTAAAACCGTCGGCGTGGATCGACATGAAAAGATCTGCGCCATGTTTGTGGGCGATCTCGACGCGATCGTAGAGCGGAATAAACGTATCGCCGGAGCGGGTCAGGCGTGCATCAATCCCCTGGTTGCGTAGGATTGAGCGCACGTTTTTGGCAATCGCCAGCACCACGTGCTTTTCTTTCGATCCGTTGCGACCAATTGCGCCGGTATCAATCCCGCCGTGCCCCGGATCAAGAACAACAACACGCTTAGCGCCTGATTTTTTCGCTTTCGGTTTACTGTGTCCATTACTGGTCTTTAGCGCTTCTTCTTTAGCGATGGCTTGCGACATGCCTGACAGCGTCAGGGCGGCCAGCCCGGCTTTCAGCACCTGGCGGCGCGATGTGAGTGTTTTTAGTGGTTTAAAAGTGCTCATACGGCCTGAGTTGTAAAAAAAAGGTTCTAAACGTTATATCGTATCGCGTAGTCCGTTGCGACGGATCGAGATAAGAATTGTTTTACTTTTCATTTCAATACGTGACAATTCCGTATTATGCCATTTTTTCCGCCGCTTCGCGTCAGATATTGGCTAAATCAGCCGTTCGCGCCATAATCGCTTTTTAACGTCCTGAAAAGGTAACCAATACCATGGAAATACGCGTTTTTCGCCAGGAAGATTTCGAAGAGGTGATCACCCTCTGGGAGCGTTGTGATTTGCTGCGTCCATGGAACGACCCTGAAATGGACATCGAACGTAAAGTCAATCATGACGTCAGCTTGTTCCTCGTCGCTGAAGTGAACGGTGAGGTGGTCGGTACGGTGATGGGCGGATACGACGGGCATCGCGGTTCCGCCTATTACCTGGGCGTGCATCCTGAGTTTCGCGGTCGCGGTATCGCTAATGCGCTACTCAACCGGTTGGAGAAAAAGCTCATTGCCCGCGGTTGCCCGAAGATTCAAATCATGGTGCGTGACGATAACGATGTCGTACAGGGCATGTATGAACGTCTGGGCTATGAACATGCGGATGTACTCAATCTGGGCAAGCGTTTGATTGAAGATGAAGAGTACTGAGTTTCATCCGGCCGACTATGACGGTCATGGGCGTCTGCGCCTGCCTTTTCTCTTCTGGTGCGTGCTGTTGTTACAGGCACGCACCTGGGTTTTGTTTGTGATTGCCGGTTCTTCCCGTGAGCAGGGCAACACGTTGCTGAATCTGTTTTATCCCGATCATGACGCATTCTGGCTGGGTTTGCTCCCCGGCGTTCCCGCCGTGTTGGCGTTTTTACTCAGCGGGCGACGCTTTGCGTTTCCGGGAATCTGGCGCTGGCTGCGCGGATTATTGATTCTCGCTCAACTGATGCTGCTGTGCTGGCAGCCGGTGATGTGGCTGGCAGGCGATCCGCTCAACGGTGTCGGGCTGGCGCTGCTGGTGGCGGATATCGTCGCACTGATCTGGCTGTTAACCAATCAACGTCTGCGCGCCTGTTTTTCCCTTGAGAAAGAATAACGGCACTTTTTGGGGAAACCGGACTCCAAGCAACGTTGATAAATAAGGAAGGAAGTGAAATGAAATCACTGCGTTTGACTTTATGCGCGATGCCGCTGCTACTGGCCGGATGTTCAACGTTGTCCTCGGTGAACTGGTCTGCCGCCAATCCGTGGAACTGGTTTGGTTCTTCAACGCAGGTCACAGAGCAGGGCGTCGGAGCGTTAACGGGCGCGACACCGCTGGATGAAAAAGCCATTGCTGATGCGCTGGACGGTGATTACCGCCTGCGTAGCGGGATGAAGACTGATAACGGAAATGTGGTGCGCTTCTATGAAGCGATGAAAGACGACAAGCTGGCGATAGTCATCAATGGCAGCCAGGGAACCATTAGTCGTATTGATGTGTTAGACCACGATATTTCGTCAGTCGCGGGTGTCGAAATCGGTACACCGTTTAGCGACCTTTACACTAAAGCTTTCGGTAATTGCCAAAAGGCAACCGGCGATGACAGCGCGGGCGTTGAGTGTAAAGCTGAAGGAAGTCAACATATTAGCTATATTTTTTCCGGTGAATGGAGCGGGCCTGAGGATATAATGCCGTCTGACGACACGCTGAAAGCGTGGAAAGTAAGCAAAATTATCTGGCGGCGTTAATTTGCGTCTGAACAAATCGGCTTGTTAAAAAAACAGGTAGAATAGCGCCAATCAATGCCACGATGTCGTGGCATCTTTTTTTCAGGAGGAACAATGTCTCAGGTTCAGAGTGGCATTTTGCCAGAACATTGCCGTGCGGCGATTTGGATTGAAGCCAATGTTAAAGGCGACGTTGAGGCCCTGCGTGCGGCCAGCAAAACCTTCGCCGATAAGCTGGCGACCTTTGAAGCTAAGTTCCCGGATGCGCATCTGGGCGCGGTTGTCGCTTTTGGCAACAACACCTGGCGTGCATTGAGCGGCGGCGTCGGTGCTGAAGAGTTAAAAGACTTTATCCCTTACGGTAAAGGTCTGGCACCTGCAACCCAATATGACGTGTTGATCCATATTCTCTCTTTGCGTCATGACGTGAATTTCTCCGTTGCGCAGGCGGCAATGGAAGCATTTGGCGACTGTATTGAAGTCAAAGAAGAAATCCACGGTTTCCGTTGGGTCGAAGAGCGCGATCTCAGCGGCTTTGTTGACGGTACGGAAAACCCGGCAGGCGAAGAAACGCGCCGTGAAGTCGCCGTTATCAAAGATGGTGTGGATGCCGGTGGCAGCTATGTGTTTGTGCAGCGTTGGGAACATAACCTGAAGCAGCTTAATCGCATGAGCATCCATGACCAGGAAATGATGATTGGTCGCACCAAGGAAGCCAACGAAGAGATCGACGGTGATGACCGTCCGGTCACCTCTCACCTGAGCCGTGTTGACCTCAAAGAAGACGGTAAAGGGCTGAAAATTGTACGCCAGAGCCTGCCATACGGCACTGCCAGCGGCACGCATGGTCTCTATTTCTGCGCCTACTGCGCCCGTCTGCACAACATTGAACAACAGTTGCTGAGCATGTTTGGTGACACCGACGGTAAGCGTGATGCAATGCTGCGCTTCACCAAACCGGTAACCGGCGGCTATTACTTTGCACCGTCGCTGGACCGTTTAATGGCGCTGTAATGGCGATCTGATCCTGTTATCGGCCACGAAATAGACATCCCCGCATCGTCGGGGATTTTTTTTACCTGAGATTAACCTGATTTAGTGAGCTATTCCTCAGCACTAATTTGTTATTGCTGTATCTTCTGCGTGAATGAAGCGAAGGCTTCATATTCAAAAGGAGAATATTGAAATGGGAAAACTCACGGGCAAAACAGCATTGATTACGGGCGCATCTCAGGGTATTGGCGAGGGTATCGCCAGAACGTTTGCCCGCCATGGTGCGAACTTAATTCTGCTGGATATCTCCGATGAGATTGAAAAACTGGCGGATGAGTTGGCTGGGCGAGGGCACCGTTGCACAGCCGTTCACGCTGACGTCAGAGATTTTGCATCGGTCAAGGAAGCGGTGATGCGCGCGAAGCAGATTGAAGGCAAAATCGATATTCTGGTGAACAATGCCGGCGTATGCCGCCTCGGCAACTTCCTTGATATGAGCGATGAAGATCGCGATTTCCACATTGATATCAACATTAAAGGCGTCTGGAATGTGACGAAAGCCGTTCTGCCGGAGATGATTGCGCGCAAAGACGGGCGCATCGTGATGATGTCATCGGTGACCGGCGATATGGTTGCCGACCCGGGCGAAACGGCCTACGCACTGTCGAAAGCCGCAATCATCGGTTTGACCAAATCCCTGGCGGTAGAATATGCGCAGTCAGGCATTCGCGTTAATGCCATTTGCCCAGGCTACGTTCGTACGCCGATGGCGGAAAGCATTGCGCGTCAATCTAACCCGGAAGATCCTGAATCCGTTTTAGTCGAAATGGCGAAAGCGATCCCGATGCGTCGTCTGGCCTGTCCGCTTGAGGTCGGTGAACTGGCGGCGTTCCTGGCCTCGGATGAGTCCAGTTACTTAACTGGCACGCAAAACGTGATTGATGGCGGTAGCACCCTGCCTGAAAGCGTTAGCGTCGGCGTCTGATTGATGCCGGTCTCCTCCTCACTCGGTGTGGGGAGGGATTCTCTTATTCTCTTTTCAACTTTCAAATCATCAAACGGTATATAAAACCGTTACTCCTTTAGCACTGGTTATAAATATGATGACCATAAGAAAGTCATTAAATTTATAAGGGTGCGCAATGGCCGTTAACTTACTGAAAAAAAGAACACTGACGCTGGCAGCCATGCTGTTGCTGGTGGGGCAGGCGCAGGCAACGGAACTGCTGAACAGTTCATACGATGTTTCCCGTGAGCTTTTTGCCGCCCTTAATCCACCGTTTGAACAGCAATGGGCGAAGGATAACGGCGGTGACAAACTGACGATTAAACAATCTCATGCCGGGTCATCAAAACAGGCTCTGGCGATTCTGCAGGGGCTGAAAGCCGATGTGGTGACCTATAACCAGGTCACCGACGTGCAGATCCTGCATGACAAAGGCAAACTGATCCCCGCCGACTGGCAAAGCCGCCTGCCGAATAACAGCTCGCCGTTCTATTCCACCATGGGTTTCCTGGTGCGTAAGGGGAACCCGAAAAACATTCATGACTGGAATGACCTTGTGCGTTCTGATGTGAAACTGATTTTCCCGAACCCAAAAACCTCCGGTAACGCGCGCTATACCTATCTGGCGGCGTGGGGTGCTGCGGATAAAGCTGACGGTGGTGATAAAACCAAAACCGAACAGTTTATGACCCAGTTTCTGAAAAACGTCGAAGTGTTTGATACCGGCGGTCGCGGTGCTACCACCACCTTTGCAGAGCGCGGTCTGGGCGATGTGCTGATCAGCTTCGAATCAGAAGTGAACAACATTCGTAAACAGTATGAAGCGCAGGGTTTTGAAGTGGTTATCCCGAAAACCAATATCCTCGCTGAATTCCCGGTGGCCTGGGTAGATAAAAATGTGCAAGCCAACGGTACTGAAAAAGCAGCTAAAGCGTACCTGACCTGGCTGTACAGCCCGCAGGCGCAAACCATTATTACCGATTTCTACTACCGCGTGAATAACCCGCAGGTGATGGACAAACAGCAAGATAAATTCCCGCAGACCGAATTGTTCCGTGTGGAAGATAAGTTTGGTTCGTGGCCTGAAGTGATGAAAACACACTTTGTCAGCGGTGGAGAGCTGGACAAACTGCTGGCGGCGGGGCGTAAGTAAATGTTTGCTGTTTCTTCCCGACGCGTGCTGCCCGGCTTCACTTTGAGCCTGGGTACAAGCTTACTGTTTGTCTGCCTGATATTGCTGCTGCCGCTGAGCGCGCTGGTGATGCAACTGGCGCAAATGAGCTGGGCGCAATACTGGGATGTGATTACCAATCCGCAGGTGGTGGCGGCTTATAAAGTGACGCTGCTGTCGGCGTTTGTGGCGTCGATTTTTAACGGCGTGTTCGGTTTGCTGATGGCGTGGATCTTAACCCGCTATCGCTTTCCGGGCCGTACGCTGTTGGATGCACTGATGGATCTGCCGTTTGCGCTGCCTACAGCGGTGGCGGGTCTGACGCTGGCGTCGCTGTTTTCGGTTAATGGCTTCTACGGCGAGTGGCTGGCGAAGCTGGATATCAAGGTGACCTACACCTGGCTTGGTATCGCGGTGGCGATGGCGTTTACCAGCATTCCATTTGTGGTGCGTACCGTCCAGCCGGTGCTGGAAGAATTAGGTCCCGAATATGAAGAAGCGGCGGAAACGCTCGGTGCTACGCGCTGGCAGAGTTTCCGTAAAGTGGTGCTGCCGGAGCTGTCCCCCGCGCTGGTGGCGGGCGTTGCGCTTTCTTTTACCCGCAGCCTCGGTGAGTTTGGCGCGGTTATCTTTATCGCTGGGAACATCGCATGGAAAACGGAAGTGACCTCACTGATGATTTTTGTTCGCTTGCAGGAGTTTGACTACCCGGCCGCCAGCGCGATTGCTTCTGTGATCCTCGGGGCTTCGTTGTTGCTGCTGTTTTCAATTAACACCCTGCAAAGTCGCTTTGGTCGACGTGTGGTAGGTCACTAATGGCAGACATTACCCAATTGAAACGCTATGGCGCGCCCCGCATCAACTGGGGTAAATGGTTTCTGATCGGCACGGGCATGCTGGTCTCCGCGTTTATTTTGCTGGTGCCGATGATTTACATCTTCGTGCAGGCGTTCAGCAAGGGATTAATGCCGGTATTACAGAACCTGGCGGATCCGGACATGCTGCATGCCATCTGGCTGACGGTGCTGATTGCGCTGATTGCGGTGCCGGTGAACCTGGTGTTTGGTGTGTTGCTTGCCTGGCTGGTGACCCGTTTTAACTTCCCAGGACGCCAACTTCTGCTGACGTTACTGGATATTCCGTTTGCCGTCTCGCCGGTGGTTGCCGGCCTGGTGTATCTGCTGTTTTACGGCTCTAACGGTCCGCTGGGTGGATGGCTGGATGAGCATAACCTGCAAATTATGTTTGCCTGGCCGGGGATGGTGCTGGTGACGGTATTCGTGACCTGTCCGTTTGTGGTGCGAGAGTTGGTGCCGGTGATGTTAAGCCAGGGCAGCAATGAAGATGAAGCGGCTGTGTTGCTGGGCGCGTCCGGCTGGCAGATGTTCCGCCGCGTTACGCTGCCGAATATTCGTTGGGCGCTGCTGTACGGCGTGGTGTTGACCAACGCCCGTGCGATTGGCGAGTTTGGCGCGGTGTCGGTGGTTTCCGGCTCGATTCGCGGCGAAACCCTATCGCTACCGCTACAAATTGAATTACTGGAGCAGGACTACAACACGGTCGGCTCTTTTACCGCCGCGGCGCTATTAACGCTGATGGCGATTATTACCCTGTTTTTGAAGAGCATGTTGCAATGGCGTCTGGAGAACCAGGAGAAACGCGCGCAGCAGGAGGAAAATCATGAGCATTGAGATTGCCAATATTAAGAAGTCTTTTGGTCGCACCCAGGTGCTGAACGATATCTCGCTGGATATTCCTTCAGGTCAGATGGTCGCGCTGTTGGGGCCATCCGGCTCGGGCAAAACCACGCTGCTGCGCATTATTGCCGGGCTGGAGCATCAGTCCAGCGGGCATATCCGTTTTCACGGCACCGACGTCAGTCGTTTGCATGCTCGCGACCGTAAAGTGGGATTCGTATTCCAGCACTATGCGCTGTTTCGTCATATGACCGTTTTCGACAATATCGCGTTTGGTCTGACGGTCCTGCCACGGCGTGAGCGCCCGAATGCGGCGGCCATCAAAGCAAAAGTCACCAAACTGCTGGAGATGGTTCAATTGGCTCATCTGGCGGACCGCTTCCCAGCGCAGCTTTCTGGTGGGCAAAAGCAGCGTGTGGCGTTGGCGCGTGCGCTGGCGGTAGAGCCGCAGATCCTGCTGCTCGACGAGCCGTTTGGCGCGCTCGATGCGCAGGTACGTAAAGAACTGCGTCGTTGGCTGCGTCAGCTGCATGAAGAGCTGAAGTTCACCAGCGTGTTTGTTACCCACGACCAGGAAGAAGCGACGGAAGTTGCCGATCGCGTGGTAGTGATGAGTCAGGGTCATATCGAGCAGGCTGATGCGCCGGATCAAGTCTGGCGCGAACCGGCTACCCGTTTTGTGCTGGAGTTTATGGGGGAGGTTAACCGCCTGCAGGGGACGATTCGCGGTGGACAATTCCACGTGGGCGCACACCGCTGGCCGCTGGGTTATACGCCTGGTTATCAGGGACCGGTGGATCTGTTTCTGCGTCCGTGGGAAGTGGACGTCAGCCGTCGTACCAGCCTGGATTCGCCGTTGCCGGTACAGGTACTGGAAGCCAGCCCGAAAGGACACTACACCCAATTAGTTGTGCAACCGCTGGGGTGGTATAACGAACCGCTGACGGTCATCATGCAGGGCGATGATTCCCCAAGCCGCGGCGAGCGGCTGTTTGTCGGGCTGCAAAATGCGCGTCTGTATAACGGCGACCAGCGCATTGAAACGCGTGAAGAGGAACTTGCTCTGGCGCAAAGTGCCTGATAGGTTAAAAAGTATGTTTATCGCCCGGTAAGCGCTGCGCCCCCGGGCTTTTTTACGAGCTCAAAACGTGAACACATTAGAACAAACAATTGGCAATACGCCTCTGGTGAAACTACAACGTCTGGCGCCGGATAACGGCAGTGAAATTTGGGTCAAGCTGGAAGGCAATAATCCCGCGGGTTCGGTGAAAGACCGGGCTGCGCTGTCGATGATTGTCGAAGCGGAAAAACGTGGAGAAATTAAGCCTGGTGATGTGCTGATCGAGGCTACCAGCGGTAATACCGGAATTGCTCTGGCAATGATCGCCGCGCTGAAGGGCTACCGCATGAAGCTGCTGATGCCAGACAACATGAGCCAGGAGCGCCGAGCGGCGATGCGTGCTTACGGGGCTGAACTGGTTCTGGTGACCAAAGAGCAGGGGATGGAAGGCGCGCGTGACTTAGCTCTTGAAATGGCGCAGCGCGGAGAAGGTAAACTTCTCGACCAATTTAATAATCCGGATAACCCGTACGCGCATTACACCACCACCGGACCGGAAATCTGGCAGCAGACGTCAGGTCGTATTACCCACTTTGTCTCCAGTATGGGAACAACAGGCACTATTACCGGTGTGTCGCGTTTTCTGCGTGAGCAAGAAAAAGCGGTTACCATCGTTGGCCTGCAGCCGGAAGAGGGCAGTAGTATTCCGGGAATTCGCCGCTGGCCTGCGGAATATATGCCGGGCATTTTTAACGCCTCGCTGGTGGATGAGGTATTGGATATTCATCAGAACGATGCGGAAAACACCATGCGCGCGCTGGCGGTGAAAGAGGGTGTATTCTGCGGCGTTAGTTCCGGCGGCGCGGTAGCCGGAGCGATTCGCGTGGCCGAACAAAATCCGGGAGCGGTGGTGGTGGCGATCATCTGCGATCGCGGCGATCGCTACCTTTCAACCGGCGTGTTTGGCGAAGAGCACTTTAACCAGGGATCAGGGATTTAGTTTGTAGGCCTGATAAGCATAGCGCCATCAGGCAAACGTACGGCACGATCGCCGGATGACGACGTAAAGCGTCTTATCCGGCCTGCCATAATCAATCGTTACGTTTTTCCACAAGCTTATCAAGGAATTGCCACAGCTTCTCATTCATCTGCTGATAATCCCATGCGCGCATCTCTTCAACGGAGCGGATGAAGCGCTTGCCTTTAGCTTCCGCCAGTTCTTGTTCGGAGTGTTGAATAAGCCCTTCTATAGTATCAGCCGTAAATTCCATATGGCACTGAAAACCATAGACGAAATTACCGTATTGTACGATTTGTCGCGGGCAGCCCTCGCTTGTGGCGAGAATTGTCGCCTGGTCGGTTAATCCAGGCATATCGTTGTGCCAGTGACCGACGGTAAGCGGTGAACCAAAATGGCTGAACAACGGATGCTGTTGGCCTGCTTCGGTCAGAACGATGGGGTAGTGACCAATCTCTTTTTCCGGACTCTGGCACACCTTCGCACCCAGCGCTTCGCCGATTAACTGTGAACCCAGGCAGATCCCCACCACAATTTTACGTGCCGCAATCGCCTGATTGATCAGATGCTGCTCGGCCTGAGAATCAAAGTACGGGCACTCTGCCAGCGTGGTCCGGGGGGACTGCGGACCGCCAAACACCACCAACATATCGAAGCCATCCGCGTTCGCAGGGACCGTTTCCCCGGCGTAAACGTGCGACCAGGTGATGGTATAGCCGCGTGATTCAGCCCACGGCAGATACGCGCCAGCAGATTCAAAAGACTCATGAATAACAAAATGAACTCGCACTTTTTCTCTCCTGTTAGCGCTTTAGCGCCTGATGGATATCAGTCGCCAGCTTATCAATGTCGCTGTCTGATAATGTTGACAGCGTAATGCGCAGGCCGTGGGCAGGCGTATTGACGCCAAACACTTCGCCTTCGCGTACCAGCCAGCCGGACTTTGCCAGCGCAAAAGCGATCGCCTGGCTGTTATCTTCCAGCGGTAGCCACATATTCAGACCGTCACCAACGGGCAACTCAATGCCATGTCGCCGCAGAGCTGCCGTCAACTTTTGCTGCTGGGCAGCGTAAAATTGCTGAGTTTGCGCCAGCGTGTGTTGGTAAGTCTCGTCATTCAGGCAGGCGCAGGCCAAATCCTGCAGCAGATGGCTGACCCACTGACTGCCGGAGTTAAGCCTTAAACGTAGCTTCCCTGAAGTGAGCGGATCGCTGGCCACAATGGCCAGGCGTAAATCTGGTCCTAACGTTTTTGACATCGAGCGGACAACCGCCCAGTGCGTGGTTTCCTTCGCAATCACCGGATACCAGTGGCAAGCAGATAGCAGCGCAAAGTGGTCGTCGACAATCACCAGCGTCTGCGGATAGCGGGCCAGAATTTCCTGCAATTGCGCCGCGCGTGAGGCGCTCAGGCTGCATCCTGTCGGGTTATGCGCGCGCGGTGTCAGAATTACTGCCCGCGCGCCTTTCTGTAGCGCGAGTTCCAGCTGGCCCGGCAGCATGCCTTCGCGGTCAACGCTGGCCGGGTTTGCTGAGAATCCGGCATAGCGCAGCATGTTGATGCTGCTTAAAAAGCATGGATCTTCTACGACAACGCTATCACCAGGCAGCAAATGGGCGCACAGTAGCCGTTCGATAGCATCAATGGCACCGCTGGTAATATCAATTTCCCCTTTGCCGGGGATTGCATTTTGCATCCATTGTGATGCCCACACCTTAAGTCCAGGTGACACAGCGGCATCGCCGTACAAGCGCGGACTCTTATTTATCTTCGCAAAATAATTACTCAGCTCAGGAAGTCGCGAGGGCGCTGGATTACCGCCGGAAAGATCGATAAGCGGGGTATCCGGATTACCACCTTCCAGTGCTACGGGGGCAGTAATCCCCTTAATCACCGTACCGTTGCGTCCCAGGCTCTGTGCCAACCCGGAGGAGACCAGGCGTTTGTAAGCCGCCGCGACAGTATTGCGGTTCACGTTTAATTCCGTTGCCAGTTCCCGCACTGGCGGTAACGTTTCTCCCACTGCCAGCGTGCCTGTAGTGACATGTTGACGGATACTGTCAAAAATTTCGTTAGCGGTTTTTCCGTCGATCATTATTGACCTATGACAAAATGAATTTTAGCATATGACGATAATAGTGAGGCGTAGACCCGCTGTCCAGCGAGAGGAGAAATTTATGGAGCAGGAGAGTGATATCCAGTCAGTGCTCTTCGACGACACGCATCGGGCGTTACAGACCGATATCGTCGCCGTTCAGTCACAGGTGGTTTATGGCAGCGTAGGTAACAGCATCGCCGTCCCGGCCATTAAAGCGCAGGGGTTACGCGTGACGGCAGTACCTACGGTGCTGTTCAGTAATACCCCGCATTATGAAACCTTCTACGGCGGCGTTATTCCAGCAGACTGGTTTAGCGGTTATCTCCGCGCCTTAAACGAGCGTGATGCCTTGCGCGAGCTAAAGGCGGTGACGACAGGGTACATGGGCAGCGCGGAACAAATCGCCTTGCTGGCACAGTGGCTGAAAACCGTTCTGACTACGCATCCGGACCTGTGCATTTTGGTCGACCCCGTGATTGGCGATACGGATAGCGGTATGTATGTTAAAGCCGAAATTCCGGAGGCTTATCGTCAGCACCTGCTACCGCTGGCTCAGGGGCTGACTCCAAATGTGTTCGAGCTGCAAATGCTGAGCGGAAAGCCGTGTCGTACGCTTGATGAAGCCATTACGGCGGCACAATCACTGCTCACCGACACCCTGAAATGGGTGGTGATCACCAGTGCGCCGGCGGATACGGAAGAGATTATTCATGTTGCGGTGGTGACGGCTGAAACGGTTGAGGTGTTAGCTCATCCGCGAGTGAAAACGGATCTGAAGGGGACTGGCGATCTGTTCTGTGCCGAGCTGGTGAGCGGCCTTGTGATGGGGAAAGCGCTGACGACCGCGACGCACGATGCTGCACAGCGGGTGCTGGACGTGATGACGTGGACGCACCAGTGCGGCTGTGATGAATTAATTCTGCCACCGGCAGGGGAGGCGCGATGAAGAGTTACCGGCTGGTAGTTCGCCAGAATGGGCGTATGGTTGGACACTTTGATACCTGCGGGACAGCGGCACTGGAAGATATCTGCGTGGCGCGGGCTATGTTCGGCATTGCGGGTGGTTACGACTGTGAGTTGTTAGTGGCGGATTCGGAACGACGGATGCTGGAGAGCGGGCCGGAGGGCATGAAAATCCTGATGCGCGAGGCGTGCTATCGCCCGGTGACTGCACACATTTAATGGCGGATGAAGTGTATAAAAAAATGGCGCCAATCGGCGCCATTTTTCTCTGCGGCAAGAATTACTTCTTGATGCGGATAACCGGGGTTTCACCCACGGTCACGCTACCGGACAGTTTGATCAGTTCTTTGATTTCGTCCATGTTGGAGATAACAACCGGAGTCAGGGTAGACTTGGCTTTTTCTTCCAGCAGCGGCAGATCGAATTCAATAACCGGGTCGCCCACTTTCACGCGCTGACCTTCTTCAGCGATGCGTTTGAAGCCTTCGCCTTTCAGTTCAACGGTATCAATACCGAAGTGAACAAACAGCTCAATGCCGCTGTCGGATTCGATAGAGAAAGCGTGGTTGGTTTCAAAGATTTTGCCGATGGTGCCGTCAACAGGAGCAACCATTTTGTTACCGGTTGGTTTGATAGCGATGCCATCACCAACGATTTTTTCAGCAAAAACTACATCCGGCACGTCTTCGATGTTGACGATCTCGCCAGAGAGCGGAGCAACAATCTCAATAGTTCCGGTGTCTTTCTTATCATCAGAAACCAGAGATTTCAGTTTATCGAACAAACCCATGATCTTCTCCTAAGCAGTAAATTGGGCCGCATCTCGTGGATTAGCAGATTGTTTTTTCTTCAATGAACTTGTTAACCAGCGTCATTAACTCGTCCGTTGTCGGTTGAGCAAGAGCCTGCTCTGCTAACACCTTCGCATCTTCGAAGTTCGTGTTACGGATAATCTTCTTAATGCGCGGGATAGAAATGGCGCTCATAGAGAATTCGTCCAGACCCATCCCCAGCAACAGAAGTGTAGCACGTTCGTCGCCTGCAAGCTCACCACACATGCCAGTCCATTTGCCTTCAGCATGAGAAGCATCAATAACTTGCTTGATCAGCGTCAGCACAGATGGCGACATCGGTTGGTAAAGGTGTGAAATCATATCATTACCACGGTCAACTGCCAGGGTGTACTGCGTTAAATCATTGGTGCCGATACTAAAGAAATCAACTTCTTTGGCTAAATGACGCGCAATTGTTGCCGCAGCCGGTGTTTCCACCATCACGCCAATCTCAATGCTCTCGTCAAATGCTTTACCTTCGTCGCGCAGTTCCTGTTTGTAGATTTCAATCTCTTTGCGCAGTGCACGCACTTCTTCAACAGAGATGATCATTGGGAACATAATGCGCAGTTTACCGAAAGCAGAGGCGCGCAGAATCGCGCGAACCTGGTCACGCAGGATCTCTTTACGATCCATGGCGATACGCACGGCACGCCAGCCCAGGAACGGGTTCTCTTCTTTCGGGAAATTCATGTACGGCAGTTCTTTATCGCCGCCGATGTCCATGGTGCGAACGATGACCGCCTGAGAGCCACAGGCTTCAGCAACGGCTTTATACGCAGCAAACTGTTCTTCTTCAGTTGGCAGCGATTCACGGTCCATGAACAGGAATTCGGTGCGGTACAGACCCACACCTTCAGCGCCGTTACGTTCAGCGCCTTCAACGTCACGAACGGTACCGATATTGGCGCAAACTTCAACCTGATGTCCGTCCAGCGTGATAGCCGGCAGATCTTTCAGCTTAGCGAGTTCCGCTTTCTCGGTTGCAACCTGCTCCTGAACGGCACGCAGTTGCTCGATAACGTCGTTGGTCGGATTGACGTAAACCTGATTGTTTACGGCATCCAGAATCAGATAGTCGTCGTTTTTAACCTGAGAGGTGACGCTACCCGTACCGACGATGGCAGGCAGTTCCAGAGAACGCGCCATGATAGAGGTATGGGAAGTACGTCCGCCCGCGTCAGTAATGAAACCCAGCACCTTGTTCAGGTTCAGCTGTGCGGTTTCTGACGGGGTCAGGTCTGCGGCTACCAGGATAACTTCTTCCTGAATAGCGCTCAGGTCGATAATTGCCAGACCCAGGATGTTACGCAGCAGGCGTTTACCGATGTCACGTACGTCAGCCGCACGTTCTTTCAGGTATTCATCATCCAGCTCTTCCAGGGCTGTGGCCTGACCTTCGATAACTTCATGCGCGGCTGCATCAGCCGTCATGTGCTTATCTTTAATCAGGGCTATGATTTCCTGCTCCAGCTCCTCATCTTCGAGCAGCATGATATGCCCTTCAAAGATGGCTTCTTTTTCTTCACCGAACGTTTCACCAGCTTTGGTTTTGATCGCTTCCAGTTGCGCAGATGCCTTGGCACGACCGCTCAGAAAACGTTCAACTTCCTGATCAACCTTGTCGGCAGAAATTTTTTTCCGGTCAATGACGATTTCGTCTTCTTTCAGTAGCAATGCTTTACCGAAAGCGATACCCGGGGATGCTAAAATGCCTGAAATCATAACCCTACCTTACTTGTGACTGATATTTAAAAGAACTCGTTGAACTTACTCGAGTTCAGCCATCAGTTTAACCAGATGCTCAACTGCTTTCTGCTCGTCTTCACCTTCTGCGGACAGGGTAACAACGGTACCCTGAGTCAGGCCCAGAGTCTGCAGTTTAAACAGGCTTTTGGCGCTAGCGCTTTTGCCGTTGGAAGTCACAGTAATATCAGAAGTAAAGCCTTTTGCTTCTTTAACAAACTGAGCAGCAGGGCGAGTATGCAGACCGTTCGGAGCGGTAATGGTAACTTCTTGCTGGAACATTATATTTCCCCAACTTATAGGTTTAGTGTTGTGGAACTAAAGTCTAGCCTGGCGGTTCAACTTTAGCCTGTATTGTTAGCATCGGCGTAAACTGGACGCGACACAAAAGGAGTTCGGTGCAATCCGTTGCTGGCAACTTCTTGCCGCTGACGTTTCGTTCGTCATTAAACATTATGCCGCGAAAGGAAGAGTTGAACCAAATCATAAAATCGATTCAGCTAGCGCTTTTCCTGTAACGATTAATTTCGCGCATCAAAATAATTAGCTTGGTTAAATACCAGTTCTGGTGGGTTGAATCAATGCCAGGCGAGTTGAAACTTTGAAGCAGGCCACAAAAAAGCACCCAGATGGGTGCTTTTTTACGCGTTTTTAACATGCTGGCATTACTGTTGCAGTTCTTTCTCTGTGAAGAGATCGGCAAACAGTGCAGTGCTCAGATAACGCTCACCCGATGACGGTAGAATAACCACTATATTCTTATTGGTAAAGGTTTCATCTTCCTGCAGCTTAAGCGCGGCAGCAACAGCAGCGCCGGAAGAAATGCCCGCCAGAATACCTTCTTCTTCCATCAGGCGACGCGCAGTAGAGATTGCTTCATCATTGGTGATGGCGACGACTTTATCGATAAGTTTCAGATCAAGGTTGCCTGGAATGAAACCCGCGCCAATCCCCTGAATTTTATGTGGGCCCGGTTTAAGTTCTTCACCCGCCAGCGCCTGGGCGATAACCGGGGAGTCGGTAGGTTCAACCGCGACGGTGATCAGATCGGTTTTGCCTTTAGTGCCTTTGATATAACGGGTCACCCCAGTCAATGTACCGCCGGTACCTACGCCGGAAATAAAGACATCAACCTGGCCATCGGTATCTTCCCAGATTTCCGGGCCGGTGGTTTTTTCGTGAATTTCCGGGTTCGCCGGGTTGCTGAACTGCTGCAGCAGCAGGAACTTCTCCGGATCGCTGGCGACAATTTCTTCCGCTTTCTGGATTGCACCCTTCATCCCTTTTGCGCCTTCGGTCAGCACCAGGTTCGCACCCAGAGCTTTCAACAGCTTGCGGCGCTCAATGCTCATCGTTTCCGGCATGGTCAGAGTCAGTTTGTAACCGCGGGCTGCGGCAACGTAGGCTAGCGCAATCCCCGTGTTGCCGCTGGTCGGTTCTACCAGCTCAACACCCGGTTTCAGTACACCACGTTTTTCGGCATCCCAAATCATATTGGCACCGATACGGCATTTGACGCTAAAGCTCGGGTTACGAGATTCCACCTTCGCCAGAATGCGTCCGTTACCGATACGGTTCAGTCGAACCAGCGGCGTATGACCGATAGTCAGCGAGTTGTCTTCAAAAATCTTACTCATGGCCTGTCCTTAACTGTATGAAATTGGGATACCGCTTCAGCATACCTGTTGAGAAAGTATGGGGAAGTAAGGAAATCGCATATCTATATGCTGATGGGAAATAATGCCTTGCAGTATGGAATAAGAGCGGTCATAAGCCAGCCCGCTTTTACACATTTTTGCATTACTTCCATAACGCGTGCTTAGCACGATAGCAGTCTACCCACATCGCCGTAGCACCACAAACCGCGACCGGCATGATGAACAGATTGAGCACCGGAATCATGGTGAACAAACTGGTTAATGCGCCAAATTGCATATTGGTGACCTTGCGTGTGCGCAGCGCGACGCGCATCTCCTTAAAAGGCACCTTATGGTTATCAAACGGATAATCGCAGTACTGAATGGCCAGCATCCATGCGCTGAACAGGAACCACAGCACCGGGGCGACGGTCTGCCCAATACCCGGAATGAAATAGAGGATCAGCAACACGATGGCGCGCGGGAGATACCACGCCAGCTTTTGCCATTCACGTTTCATAATACGGGGAACATCTTTCATGATGCCAAGAACACCGGTGTCAGGCGGTGTTGCGCCCGTTAAGCGCGCTTCCAGTTGTTCAGCCAGCAGACCGTTAAACGGCGCGGCAATCCAGTTGGCTATGGTGGAAAACAGGTAGCCGAACACCAGTAGTACGGAGATAGTGACAATCGGCCACAGCAAGTAGCTGAGCCACTGAAGCCAGTCAGGGACGTGACTCATCAGCGAGGGGATCCAGCTATCGAGTTGTGTGAATAGCCACCAGAATGCGCCGCCCATCAGCAGGATATTCACCAGCAAAGGCAGGATGACAAAGCGACGAATGCCCGGTTGGGTGATGAGCTTCCATCCCTGTGAAAAGTAATAAAGGCCGCTGCGAGGTACGACTGCAGATGATGAAACCATGGTCAGGACATACTCCTTGTTATATAAGCTCTGGTAAACTTTGCGTATCTTACCGGGTTGTTGAGCGTTAAGCTGTTCAGAAATGTTCGAAAAAACAGCAAAAAGCACAATTTTGTTCATCTTTATGCCGTGAAAGCCAAGAGTGCACTTGCACTTGGCGTAATCGACAAATACTCTTAGTGAGTAAATGTTTGCCGTGGTGGCAAGGTGTTAGAACAACAGAGAATATAATGATGCAGGATTTGCGTCTGATATTAATCATTGTTGGCGCGATCGCCATAATCGCTTTACTGGTACATGGTTTTTGGACTAGCCGTAAAGAGCGGTCTTCTATATTCCGCGATCGCCCACTGAAACGCATGAAGTCTAAACGTGAAGACGAGGATTCGTTCGACGACAACGTCGAGGAAGACGAAGGCGTGGGCGAAGTTCGCGTTCATCGTGTGAATCATGCTCCCGGTAACGCGCAGGAACATGGTGTTCCTCCTCAGTCGCCGCAACACCAGTACCAGCCGCCTTATGCGTCGGCTCAGCCGCGTCAACCCGCGCAGCAGCCTGCACAAGCGCCGGTACCGCCGCCGCATGCTCAGCCGCAGCCTGTACAACCGCAGCAGCCGGTGCAACATCAGCCTGTTCAGCAACAACCTGTACAGCAGCCGATGCAGCATCAGCCCGTTGCTCCGCAGGTTCAGCAGCCCGTGCAGCAAGCACCGCAACCTGCGCCGCAGACTTTCCAGCCCGCAGAGCCTGCCGTTGAACATCAACCGCAGCCTGAGCCGGTAGTTGAAGAAGCGCCTGCTGCTGAAAAACCGCAGCGTAAAGAAGCGGTCATTATTATGAACGTTGCGGCGCATCACGGTAGCGAGCTCAACGGTGAAGTGCTGCTCAATAGCATTCAGCAAGCCGGCTTTAAATTTGGCGATATGAATATTTTCCATCGTCATTTGAGCCCGGATGGCAGCGGTCCGTCGCTGTTCAGTCTTGCCAATATGGTTAACCCAGGAACGTTTGACCCCGAAATGACGGGTGATTTCAGCACCCCTGGCGTAACTATTTTTATGCAGGTTCCGTCCTATGGGGACGAGCTGCAAAACTTTAAGCTGATGCTGCAGTCCGCACAGCACATCGCCGATGAAGTGGGTGGTGTGGTGCTTGACGATCAACGTCGCATGATGACGCCGCAGAAACTGCGCGAGTATCAGGACCGCATCCGCGAAGTTAAAGAATCTCGCGCCTGATTCTCCTTTGGCGTGACATCTCCTTGCTAAACCCCCGCCTGTCGGGGGTTTTTTATCATTGATGGTGCGATATGGAATCAATCGAACAACAACTGACAGAACTGCGAACCACGCTTCGCCATCATGAGTATCTCTACCATGTGATGGACGCGCCGGAAATTCCCGATGCGGAATACGATCGTCTGCTGCGCGAACTCCGCGAGCTGGAAGCGCAGCATCCGGACCTTATTACCCCTGACTCGCCAACCCAACGCGTTGGCGCCGCCCCGTTAACGGCGTTCAGTCAGATTCGCCATGAAGTGCCGATGCTGTCGCTGGATAACGTGTTTGATGAAGAGAGTTTTCTCGCTTTTAACAAGCGCGTACAGGACCGACTGAAGAGTACGGACAAACTAACCTGGTGCTGTGAGCTGAAGCTTGACGGGCTGGCGGTGAGTATTCTCTATGAAAACGGCGTGCTGGTTAGCGCCGCAACGCGCGGCGATGGCACCACCGGGGAAGACATTACCTCGAACGTGCGCACCATTCGTGCGATCCCGTTAAAACTGCGCGGCGATAACATTCCGACGCGTCTGGAAGTGCGCGGCGAGGTGTTCCTGCCGCAGGCCGGGTTTGAAAAAATCAACGAAGAGGCCCGCCGTACTGGCAACAAAGTGTTTGCTAACCCGCGTAATGCGGCGGCTGGGTCATTACGCCAGCTCGATCCGCGTATCACTGCGAAGCGACCGCTTACTTTCTTCTGCTATGGCGTTGGTGTGCTGGAAGGTGGTGTGCTGCCCGATACCCATCTGGGCCGTCTGCTGCAATTTAAAGAGTGGGGATTGCCGGTGAGCGACAGAGTGGCGCTTTGCGACTCTCCGGAGGAAGTACTTGCTTACTATCATAAGGTTGAAGAAGACCGACCGACGCTGGGATTCGATATCGATGGTGTGGTGATCAAAGTCAACTCTATGGCCTTGCAGGAACAACTGGGTTTTGTTGCCCGCGCGCCGCGTTGGGCGGTGGCCTTTAAGTTCCCGGCGCAGGAGCAGATGACCTTTGTCCGCGATGTTGAGTTTCAGGTTGGACGTACAGGGGCGATTACGCCTGTCGCCCGCCTTGAGCCAGTTCAGGTTGCAGGGGTGTTGGTCAGTAACGCCACCTTGCACAATGCGGATGAAATTGAGCGTCTTGGTTTGCGTATTGGCGATAAAGTCGTCATTCGCCGTGCGGGCGATGTCATCCCGCAGGTAGTGAACGTCGTGCTTTCCGAGCGCCCGGACAATACCCGCGAAATCGAGTTTCCCACCCACTGTCCGGTATGCAACTCTGACGTTGAGCGTGTGGAAGGCGAAGCGGTTACTCGTTGTACCGGAGGTTTAATCTGCGGGGCACAGCGGAAGGAATCATTGAAACACTTCGTTTCCCGCCGTGCGCTGGATGTCGACGGCATGGGCGACAAAATTATTGATCAACTGGTCGAGAAAGAGTATGTCCATACGCCAGCGGATCTCTTCACGCTGACCGCAGGTAAGCTGACCGGTCTTGATCGCATGGGGCCGAAGTCGGCGCAAAACGTAGTGAATGCGCTGGAAAAAGCGAAAGAGACCACGTTTGCCCGTTTCCTCTATGCGCTGGGTATTCGTGAAGTCGGCGAAGCGACGGCTGCAGGTCTGGCGGCATATTTCGGCACGCTCGAGGCGCTGGAAGCCGCCTCTGTTGAAGAGCTGCAAAAAGTGCCGGATGTCGGCATCGTGGTGGCGACCCACGTGTTTAATTTCTTTGCCGAAGAGAGTAACCGCGAGGTGATCGTCCAGCTTTTGGAGCAGGGGATTCACTGGCCAGCGCCGGTGGTTATCAACGCTGAAGAAATCGACAGCCCCTTCGCGGGTAAGACGGTGGTGCTGACCGGGAGCCTGAGCCTGATGTCACGCGATGATGCCAAAGCACGACTGACCGAGCTGGGGGCAAAAGTGGCCGGTAGCGTGTCGAAGAAAACCGATCTAGTGATTGCGGGGGAAGCGGCGGGCTCTAAACTGGCAAAAGCGCAGGAGTTGGGCATTGAAGTGATCGACGAAGCTGAAATGATCCGCTTACTGGGTGCCTGAGATGGAAAAAGAGCAGCTGGTTGAAATCGCCAATACCGTGATGCCCTTTGGCAAATATAAAGGGCGTCGGCTGATTGATGTACCGGAAGAGTATCTGCTGTGGTTTGCCCGTAAGGATGAATTCCCGCCGGGCAAGCTCGGCGAACTGATGCAAATCACGCTGCTGATTAAAACTGAAGGGCTGACGCAACTGGTGCAGCCCCTGAAACGCCCGCTTTAAGCCTTTGCGGCGCGGCTTTTCTGCTGCGCCTGCAATGCGTCCGTCTGTTGCTTGTAGCGACGTGCCAGCACCGCACAAACCATCAGTTGAATTTGATGGAAGATCATCAGCGGCAGCACCATCATTCCTATCACTGACGTCGGGAACAGAATATTTGCCATTGGGATCCCATTCGCCAGGCTCTTTTTCGATCCGCAAAAGACAATGGTGATCTCATCGGCTTTGTTGAAGCCGCATTTACGCGCAACAAAGACGTTGATGCCAATCACAATTGCCAGCAGTACGATGCTGACCACTACGATAAACAGCAGTGAGCCAATCCCCACTTTGTGCCAGATCCCATTAACCACGGCTTCACTGAAGGCGGAGTAAACCACCAGTAAAATGGATGATTGATCCGTTTTTGCAATCCATTTTTTATGTCGGGACACCCAGTTACCAATCCACGGACGCGAAAGATGTCCCAGTACGAACGGCAGCAGCAGCTGCAGCATGATTTTCCCCACCTGCTCCAGGCTGCCTTCTGCGCCATGCATATTCATTACCAGGCCAACCAGCAACGGTGAGAGAAAAATACCCAGCAGGCTGGAGGCCGAAGCGGAACACACGGCGGCGGCAACATTACCCCCCGCCAGCGACGTAAAGGCGATTGCCGACTGCACCGTGGCTGGCAAAATACACAGGTACAGAAAACCGGTGTACAGCATCGGATCAACATTAACTGGTGCCCACCAGGCGAACAGAACGCCCAGCACCGGGAAAACAACAAACGTGCTGCACATCACCCACAGATGCAAACGCCAGTGACTACCGCCGGCAATAATTGCCTCACGAGAGAGCTTGGCCCCGTGCATAAAAAACAGCAGGGCAATGGCAGCGGTAGTTAAGCCTTCAAAGAAAGGCACAAAGCCACCTTCGGCCGGGAAAAAGGACGCCAGTAATACGACCGTAATCAACGTTATCGTGAACGGATCAAGGATACGAAAAAGTTTCATAAAAGCTCCTGAAATTCAGTAGCAACATTTTGCGTTTTTCCATTTGAGAAATAAAATTGATTTATTGCATCCATATATGAATCGAATAGATGAATTACTCTCTGCGTCAGTTGCGTATCTTTGTTACCGTCGCCCAGGCCAAAAGTTTTAGCCGGGCGGGGGATATCATTGGCTTAAGTCAGTCTGCGGTCAGCCACAGCGTTAAAGAGCTTGAAGGGCAGACGGGTGTGCGGTTGTTAGATAGAACAACGCGGGAAGTGGTGCTGACGGAAGCGGGGCACCAGTTGGCGGCGCGCCTGGAACGTATTCTGGATGAACTGCACAGCACGCTGCGTGAAGCAGGCCAGGTGGGGACACAGTTAACCGGAACGGTGCGTGTTGCCGCCAGCCAGACAATCTCTGCTCACCTTATTCCACAGTGTATTGCCCAGAGTAATGAGCTTTATCCTGCGATCGATTTTGTGCTGCACGACAGGCCCCAGCAGTGGGTGCTGGAAAGTATTCGCCAGGGAGAGGTGGATTTTGGCATTGTGATTGATCCCGGAGCGGTGACCGACCTGCAATGTGAAGCCGTACTGTCCGAACCGTTCCTGCTGCTGTGTCGCCAGGATCATCCGTTAGCCCAACGTGAGTGGGTGAACTGGCAGGATTTGTATCACGAACGTTTGGTGTTACAGGATTACGCTTCCGGTAGTCGACCGCTGATCGATGCGGCGTTGGCCCATTTTTCCATTGATGCCAACATCGTTCAGGAGATTGGTCATCCCGCCACGCTGTTCCCGATGGTGGAGGCGGGGATTGGCATCAGCGTACTGCCCGCACTGGCGCTCCCCTTACCACAGGGCAGTCACTTGCAGGTTAAGCGCCTGACGCCGGTAGTTGAACGGCAACTGATGCTGGCTCGACGTAAAAACCGCTCTTTATCAACCGCGGCTCAGGCGCTGTGGGACGTGGTGCGTATGCAGGCCAGTGAATTAACCGCTGGTCGTGCCCGTGATCCGTTGTATCAGATATAAATATCGACCTGATGTTGGTCGGAAGCCGTGTTGATGCCCTCAGCTTTTCTCTGATCGGCGCTTTGCTTTTGCTGTGACTCCTCGGCCTGCCGTCGCAACAGTTGAGCCAGCTGTGCTTGTAACATCTTGATTTGTGTCTGAATAAGCTCCTGCTGTTCGCGCTTCTGCTCAACACTGCCACTACTATTGGGAATATCTTTGAGCTGCTGAGTTAGCTTGGTTATCTTTTGGGTGACTTGTGCAATCTGAGCGGAGATGTCATTCCCGGCTGGGGCTTTTCCACCACCACTACTGCTTTGAACAGTTGGGGTGGAAACGTTAATAGTTGTCATACGGATTCCTCACGCCATAAAACATGAGTATCGGCATTAGTGAACAGAACTTCAGTTACAATATGGCGGAGCGGAGTTTAATAATAAAAGTTCCAAATCTTCATGTATCTCTATTCCTGTGCCATTTCTGGCCCGAAAAAAATGTGATTTCAGGCTGGTTTAGGGCGACTCATCGATACCGATTTACTATCGGTTGTCGGGATAAACGGTATTGGTAATCGATTGCGTAGTCTCGCTATAACAGTGCGGTACGCGACATTATTTTCGACTACTCAGTATTAAGGATATCTCATGAGTCACTCTCTTTTCTCGCAAAATCCCTGGTATAGCGCCGACATCATTCGTAGTTACAAACCCGATTTCACCCCGCGCGTAGCCTTTATTCTTGGCTCTGGCCTCGGTGCTCTGGCGGATCAAATCGAGGATGCAGTGGCCATCTCTTACGAAAAATTGCCGGGATTCCCTGTCAGTACTGTACATGGTCATGCCGGTGAGCTGGTGCTGGGAAATCTGGCGGGTATTCCGGTGGCTTGTATGAAAGGGCGTGGGCATTTTTATGAAGGTCGCGGCATGACGGTGATGACCGACGCCATTCGCACCCTGAAGCTGCTGGGCTGCGAACTGTTATTTTGTACTAATGCCGCAGGTTCTTTGCGCCCCGAAGTCGGACCAGGTAGTCTCGTTGCGCTTAGCGATCACATTAATACGATGCCAGGTACACCACTGGTCGGACTAAACGATGAGCGTTTTGGTGAGCGATTCTTTTCGCTGGCGAATGCCTATGATGCTGACTATCGTGCGATCCTGCAAACCGTCGCCGCAGAAGAAGGGTTTCCGCTGAGCGAAGGGGTGTTTGTTTCTTATCCGGGACCGAACTTTGAAACGGCGGCAGAAATCCGCATGATGCAAATTATTGGCGGCGACGTGGTGGGGATGTCGGTGGTGCCTGAAGTTATCTCCGCGCGCCACTGCGGTCTGAAAGTGGTTGCGGTGGCTGCCATCACCAACCTGGCGGAAGGTTTGGGGGATGTGAAGTTATCTCACGCGCAGACGTTGGCTGCAGCGGAACTCTCCCGGCAGAACTTCATCAATCTGATCTGTGGCTTCTTGCGCAAACTGGCCTGAATAATTAAAACATGACCCCGCTTGCGGGGTCTTACTTTATGGCAAGGAACGGAAAAATGGGTATCGCATCTCGCTTAAAGCTCATGTCGTTTTTGCAATATTTCATCTGGGGAAGCTGGCTGGTAACCCTGGGTTCTTACATGATTAACACCCTGGATTTTACCGGCGCGAACGTGGGTATGGTATACAGCTCGAAAGGGCTGGCAGCGATTATTATGCCGGGCATTATGGGGATCATCGCCGATAAGTGGCTGCGTGCCGAGCGCGCTTATATGCTGTGCCATCTGGTGTGTGCTGGCGTGTTGCTGTACGCCACAACCGTTACCGATCCACAGACTATGTTCTGGGTAATGTTGGTTAACGCGATGGCGTATATGCCGACGATTGCGTTATCGAACAGCGTCTCATATTCATGCCTTGCACAATCGGGTCAGGATCCGGCCACCGCGTTCCCGCCAATTCGTGTATTTGGCACGATAGGTTTTATTGTGGCGATGTGGACGGTCAGCTTAATGGGACTGGAACTGAGCAGCGCACAGCTTTATATCGCTTCAGGCGCATCGCTGCTGCTGGCTCTGTATGCGCTGACGTTACCAAAAATACCGGTTGCAGAGAAAAAAGAGTCCGCCACGCTGGCCAGTAAACTGGGGCTGGATGCGTTTGTTTTGTTTAAAAATCCGCGTATGGCAATTTTCTTTTTGTTTGCCATGATGCTGGGGGCGGTGCTGCAAATCACCAACGTCTTTGGCAATCCGTTCCTGCATGATTTTGCCCGTAACCCTGAGTTTGCCAACAGCTTTGTGGTGAAATATCCCTCCATTTTGCTGTCAGTTTCGCAGATGGCGGAAGTGGGTTTTATCCTCACTATTCCATTCTTCCTTAAACGCTTTGGCATTAAAACAGTGATGCTGATGAGTATGCTGGCGTGGACGCTGCGCTTTGGCTTCTTTGCCTTTGGCGATCCATCTCCGTTTGGCTTTGTGCTACTGCTGATGTCGATGATCGTTTACGGCTGCGCGTTTGATTTCTTCAACATCTCCGGATCGGTATTTGTCGAGCAGGAAGTTGACTCAAGCATTCGCGCCAGCGCCCAAGGGTTGTTTATGACGATGGTAAATGGCATTGGCGCATGGGTGGGTTCAATCCTGAGCGGGATGGCGGTGGACTATTTTTCTGTCGATGGCGTCAAGGATTGGCAAACTATCTGGCTGGTGTTTGCCGCTTACGCGCTGGTCCTGGCGGTTATCTTTGCATTGTTCTTTAAATATAAGCATGAGCCTGAACGACTGGCGCAGAAATCACTGGCACATTAATGCTCCTTTAGCGGCGGGTTCTGATACCCGCTGTTTCATTTTCTGCGATGCAATGTGGTAACTTTGCGCATTAATCTTCATTCAGGAGCGCATTATCCATGGAACGCACGCACCGCATCGATCTGAAGTTACTGCGTTATTTTCTTGCCGTCGCAGAAGAACTGCATTTTGGACGCGCTGCTGCTCGCCTGAATATGTCGCAACCGCCTCTCAGTACGCATATTAAAGAGCTGGAACAACAGCTCGGCACGTTGCTATTTATCCGTCATTCCCGCAGCGTGGCGTTAACCCACGCCGGAAAAATTTTGATGGAAGAATCGCGCAGACTGTTATCCAGTGCTAATCAGGCGCTGGCACGAGTGGAACAGATTGGTCGCGGTGAGGCAGGGCGAATTGAGCTAGGCGTCATTGGTACCGCAATGTGGGGAAAAATGCGTCCGGTGATGCGGCGTTTTCTGAAGGAAAATCCCAACGTTGAGGTGCAGTTTCGCGAGAACATGCCCGCAATGCAGATGACGATGCTGGAAAGACGTGAACTGGATGCGGGGATTTGGCGCATGGCTACTGAACCCTCTCCCGGATTTACCAGCCTGCGCTTACATGAGTCCTCATTTTTAGTGGCCATACCAGAAGAACATGCTCTTACCGCCTGTGAATCCGTACCGCTGGAAGCGTTGAGAAATGAATATTTTGTCACGATGCCCTCCATTCATACCGACTGGGCATTTTTGCAGCGAGTTTGCCTGAGCGCTGGATTTTCCCCGATGATTATCCGTGAGGTGAGGGAGCCGCAAACGGTGCTGGCGATGATCAGCATGGGGATTGGTATTACGTTAATTGCTGACAGTTATGCGCAGATGAGTTGGCCAGGCGTGGTATTCCGACCGTTAGAGGAACGTATTCCGGCGGATTTATATATTGTGTATGACCAGCAGCAGGCGACACCCGCGCTGGAGAAACTGGTAGCGGCATTGACGATGTGATATCTGTGCCGGATGGCGACTAACGTCTTATCCGGCCTACGAGGGGAGTATTGTCGGTAGGCCTGATAAGCGTAGCGCATCAGGCAGTTGTATAAATCGCAGATAGCAAAAAGGCGCCGCCAGCGCCCTTTTTACATTGGTGGGTCGTGCAGGATGACTCGCTTCGCTCGCCCTTCGGGCCGTCGCCGTAACCGGCTCCGTTGTTTCGCTGCGCTCAACACCGAACCTGCCGCAGGTTCGAATTTTACAAATCGAAGATAGCAAAAAGGCGCCTTTAGGGCGCCTTTTTACATTGGTGGGTCGTGCAGGATTCGAACCTGCGACCAATTGATTAAAAGTCAACTGCTC